>ENA-OWOZ01000327-OWOZ01000327.1-bioreactor-metagenome-genome-assembly--contig:-NODE-327-length-66424-cov-5.885496_pt1 | contig 66424 bp, 56 predicted proteins | sample MGYA00238140_ERZ651804 | MGnify/ENA primary metagenome ERZ651804 (study PRJEB26910, sample SAMN07631232) | bioreactor metagenome | isolation source: Switchgrass digestor | place: USA: Dartmouth...
GGTCTCCCTCACTGCTTAAACCATGAACCTTACTCTCGTCCACCATCTGGTGGAGGAAGTGGCGGAGGCAAAAGCTCAGATGATTCATCATGGATTGACCCATACTCACCGGAAAACATCGGCACAGACCCGATAGAATCATTCCAGGTGACTACCTTTGCTATCAACGAAAAGACTTATACCGTTACTCATAGCACTACCGCCGCAGACGAAGAAGAAGTAATCGCCCCAACCGTCCAGACTATGGATGTCGCCCCCTATATCAAAGAGGATCGTACCTATGTCCCTGTCCGATACCTCGCTTACGCTCTTGGCGTAGCGGAGGATGGCGTAACATGGGACGGTGACGCTCGTAGAGTAGGTATCTCAAAAGATGATACAGACATTGCTCTAATCATCGGCAGTCCTGTGATGCAAGTCAATAAATCCCCTGTGCGTATGGACGTGAGTCCTGAAATCACCAACGACCGCACTTTCTTACCCGCCCACTGGGTAGCAGAAGCACTCGGCGCAGAGGTAGAATGGGATGATACCACGAAACAAGCGATAATTAAAATGCCCATAGAGGAAGAGCCGGGGGATTAAACCCCGGCTTCTTCCTCTGGTATCAATGCCAGTTCCGCCTCTAATTTCGCCTTTTTCCTTTCTAGTAAATCCCTTCTGTCCATGTGACGGGATTTTTGTTCAATTAGAGCTGTTATATTCCGGTCACAATTATCGACTTGCTTTGCTAATATATCTATTTGCCTGTCAAGCTCTTGTATCTCAATAAGTAATGCTTCCTTTTCGTCCATCTATCTCACCCCCTTGCTAACGTATTCCGGTAAGTAAATATCTGCAAAGTTTTTCCGGTAAGCAGACAGAGTCCAAGCAAACTCTATTTGGTCAATGTCTGAAGATACAACAAAATATGTGTCTGCGATTTCACTCACCCAAAGACTGGCCTGTGCATAAGGGGTCAATTGTATTGCCCAGCGTGCAACTTCGTTAGGTTCAATACATTCCAGGAATATTGGCTCTATGTCGATGCGACAGGTTCCATTTACTAACTCACTAACTCCTTCCAAGATATATTTATGATTAGGACTTTCCCGCACAAACAGAGTTCTTAAACCATAGTTTGCTGTTACTTCTACGTTACTTTTGCTGCCTGAGTATATAGACCCCGACACCCACAAATCATTTTCTACAAAAGTTGTCCCAGATGCGTCAAGGTCAATGTCGCTTCCCCGCAAGAGCAGTTTTCTATCGCTTCCGGCATTGTTGCGCGCATGAATCCTTAAACCTGTCCCCGCGGCATCATCAAAAACAGATATTTGGCCCATCATGTTATCTAGTAGGGTGCTATAAAATTGCATCATACCACCATTGGATGACCATATGTTGAGCGCCGTTTTCCCGTTTTCTTTGATTTCCAACGGCTCAAAACCAGCACCTATACGAACATAGCTAGTTGCCCCTTTGTCTCCACTCTGGAAACTAGTTCCATATATCTTGCTAGCTTCAATTAGCCCATCAATAATCCTAATGCCATATTTCCTAATGGCATCTTCTACCCACGACCCAACCAACACTCGCAAGTCATCGCTAGAGTCATAGACCTTCAGCCCATCCGTCTCAAGCCTCATATATCCCGGCCATTGCTTCATATCCTCTGACGTGTAGAACGGTGCATTGGCTTTATACCATGCCGCGATCTCCTCATCAGTGCGACATACGTTGTCTATGCGGAGTTCGTCGATTATACCATTGATGTATTCCGCCCCGGCTCTGCCAATTCTGATTAAGTCTGCTACAGGATGAGTGATACTAGCTACCACCGATACCTGCTCATGCCCAACAGAAGTGAACGTATCCAGATACATTCTACTGCCATCATAACGAAGTACAATCATCGGCCCTTCTGCCCATTCAGTTTGCGTTAACGTTATTTTAGGCGAATCTATACGGATTCGGTTGTTAAAAACGCTTACCTTGATTGCGTTCGGGCCATCGGGGTTGTTTTTCCACACACATATATTTGACTCGTTGACAGCATAGTAGTTGCCTATCTCCAAGAATCCCGTTCTGGCCCAACTCGTGCCTGCTATTTCCGCTAACCCAATCTTTGTTAGGTGTGGATAAGCTCTAAACGCGATAGTAAACGCATTAAGTGACGGTAATACGCTTGACCTTGGGATAGTCAAATCTTCTACTGCTCTTGTGCCGTCTACAAAAGATGTGGGGTAGGGTTTTTGTTCTAATTGAATATTTCTAGCTGATTGATATTTGCCTGTTCCGGGATTACTATGGTCAAGTATCCATCCACTTATGCTAGTGAGAGTTTTAGCAGCATTAGCTGTTCTTGTTAAGATGTATTCACGTTCAATGCCGTCTTTAGGGAATGGCCCAATCGATTCTGTTTCACTTGTTCCATCTGAATAGTTAAATTTAATGGTCATCCTAGAATTAACAGTTCCATCGTTTACTTCAGCTTTTATTAAGGCTCTTAATGTATAAGTGCCACCTTGAACCAAGCCACTTGTGATTGAATAAGCATATGAGTCACTTCCACCACTAACTACAACGCTTTTTGCAAGAGGAAATAGATTCGTCGTCCCTTCCTCAATCAATATACCCTTGCCAAACTTCCCGTCCTCAAACCTTGGTACACCACTAGCAACCTGAGTGCCGTCCTCAAGATAGGCCACGGACGCACGGGTGAAGGTTGCAGACACGCCTTTGTGAGAGTTCAAGCTCCCGTCAAAGTGCCAAAGGCCCAAGCAGTCTGCATCTACGCCCATGCCAATGGTTGATCCTGCTACTATCTGGGTTGGGTCGTAGCCGGGGGCGAAGGTGGTTTGGGGGCCAATTCTTACCACGCCAGCATCGAGCTGTCCTGTTTTAATGAAGTTGGCGTTTATGGCCCCGTCCATGGTCATGGCTATCTCGTATTCACGGTCAGGGTTATCCGCTCCTACGCAATTATCGCTGTAGCCCAGGCCGCCCATGTTCCACCGCCAGATTTTGACGGCCTGGTCGGGGTCGGGGTTGTCCATAATCAAGATCTCGTTTGTCTCATCCGGATTTTGCCGGATCAGCACATGGCCGCCGATAGCATCTTTGATAAGCTGTGTGGATTGATTAGCTGCCAGAGCCAAATCCTGCGCCGCTCTGGCTATCGCCACAATAGAGGATACTGCTTTCATCTGCTGAGTGCGTGACCCGTAGATAGGGGATTGAAACTTCAAGCTCCCATCAAAGTGCCAAAGGCCCAAGCAGGTGCGTGACCCGTAGATAGGGGATTGAAACCGCCATCGCGATAGCAATACATCGATGAAGTCTTTCGTGCGTGACCCGTAGATAGGGGATTGAAACAAGAAGTTGATAATTTCCAGTTTGAAGTGGCCGGAGGTGCGTGACCCGTAGATAGGGGATTGAAACCCATCCCCTTTTGTCAGATTGTTTAGTTCAGCTTGGTGCGTGACCCGTAGATAGGGGATTGAAACTTCAGTAGTTTGAAGCCCATCATTCATAAGGTCAAGTGCGTGACCCGTAGATAGGGGATTGAAACCAGTGACATCAGAAGAATTTCAAAAGAATTCAATGAGTGCGTGACCCGTAGATAGGGGGATTAAAACAGTTTATCCCACTCTTCTTGGGTGACATCTTTTTTGTTTATGACGCTTTTAGCGGACCACAGATAGTACTCATTGCTTGATGAATTTCGATGTAGTCACAATAGTTGCTCAAAAAAACAAAAAAGTGCTAATACCCATATAGAACTGACCTAGGACATTAGCACTTTGTTCTATTAATGAAGGTATCGCTTTTAATGATCCTGGTTTAAGGAAATGATTTCTCCGAGGACATAAGGGTTTTCCCGTTGTTCGTCGGGTGATCGTCTGTCTGCGAATGCATACAATTGCATGTCTTTGCCAAAACGTTCAATTCTACGGGCTACCTGCTGGATTACATGCTGCATGGCGGTTGTTCCGCCAGTAATGTTAATTACAATCTGTTCGGCACTTAAGATACTGCTTTGAAATGCTTTAAATACTGCTTCGGCTTCATCAAAGCCGGTAAACGGATCTTTCATTATGTATAGCGTTTGGGTACCGCTCCAGTTGGCTGTCTCGGCTATTTCTTTCAGTGAATCCGCAGATGTGGCAGACGTGACAATGCATAATCTATTGGGGTTAAAGTGGCTTAAGGCGGAAAACAGCAAGCCCTTGGAAAGCCCCAGGGGGGATATGAGCAGGGTACCTTGGCCGCTGGCAATAGACAGGTTCCAGTGGGCGGGCGATGTCATGTACTCCTTAAGCTCTGCCCACATTGTTCTAATTTCTTGCATATTCTCAGCCGATTGCAGTACATTGCCATGAGCAAAACCATGATGGGCTAATTGGTTACGTTTTTGGGAAAGGAAATCCCATTTGCCAGACAGCCAGCACTGTTCTGGGGAAAGAATATTGATATGCGAATCTCTTTCACTAGCTTGATATATGCTCGTCAAGTAGGATAGCTTGTCTTCAAACTCATTGCGTTTCTCCATTACCAACCATTCCGCGGAATGAGAGCCTGTCCCGCTATTTTGGTTCCATATGGCACATGATACCATCCATTCGCGTATCATGCCCAAAGCGTAGTTAATATAACCTTGTTCTAGGTATGAATCTATTATTGTAGCCTGTCGTTCTAACTCGGTTTGGGTTAAGGTAATTCTTTTTTGTTTTTTCTCTTTTATTGTATTGATGGTGGTAAAAGCAAAAGGTTGAGCAAAGCTCTGGACCGATGCAAATAGTTGGTCTGCCAGGGGTATTTTCTGTACGACGTGGCCGGGAATGGGGCCGACAATTTTTTGCAAAAGCTTTTCCGCTTCGTTCCCCAATTCCAAGGGTAAAGCCTGGGCATAAGCAGCCGATACGGATTCCAAGGATTTACGTATGTCTTTGACTAATCCGTAAGCTCTATATTCTTCTTCTGATTTCAAACCAGGTGGGTATTCCTCGAAGGGGTGCAAAAGTTCGCATAACGGGGAGGCCTGGCCGGTTTGCCGGAAAATCCGGGTGGCGTAAAACCACTCCACCATGTCCAGGAGCAAAGAAAGATCAATAATTGGTTTCTCGGGCAGATTAGTGTCTATCATGGAATAGTAAACTGCTTTGATTTCCACTTCGTGCAAGGCTTTTAAAAAAAGCGCCGCCGTGAAGTACAAAAATGGGAAGGACCGGTAGCCGTGAGTCACATCCAGAATCAACTCACATTTGGAAGGTATTGATTGCAGAACCTTTGCCAGAATCTGCCACAGTTCATCAGCAGTTATCCCGTCGGGGATCAGTACTTCACAAATATCTACCGCTTTTAGTTTACCAATGCTGTTTGATATCTGCTCATAATACTCCAGCAATGTATCTCGCACGGGCAGGTATTGCTCGTTGTGCAGTTTTTCCGTACATAGAATGATTATCTTATCAGGGAGTTCATCCGGGGGGAGTAATTTTATCAATGCTACAGGAGATTGAAAAGCGGCCACTAATTGACCACCATACCGGTAGACGGCCTCTCTGGGCGAGGCACTGAGGGTGGTCAGTAATATTCTGCTATTAGGCATTGTCATCACCTCAATGGTTGTTTAAGTCTGGTTTTTTACGGACAGTTTATTTTGAGGTTTAAATACCAAACTGTTATGCATCTGGGATTAAGTATTTGTTTCATTTTACACCAACTTTAAAAAGTAACCTTCAAAATTGTTGCCGACGGTTTGCAACTCACACTTTGGCGGATAACTCTCAAGATCTTACTTATTCTTCCACGGAAATAAATAACTTTCTTTTGAAAACTAGTAATTCATTTAAATGATTGTTTTGGAAGGATATGGGATATATGGTGTCGAATATAATTGTATATATTTGGATACTAAGCTTTTTATAAGGAATTATGTCTCGTATTGGGGAAACTTAACATTTATGACTAAAATCTATCTAAGCTCCAATCAATCATAGAGCGTTGCAAACCGTTTAGAAGGGAGAGAAAGCCATGAGTAAACAAGATTTCACTGACCTTGTCTTGCTGATAGGAACTAATCCATTGCCCAATTATGTGGTAGCAAAGTTTTTTCACCTGACTAATAAAAATTTGCAGCGAATCTGGTTAATACATTCCGAAGAAACTAAGTTTTCTCAAGGAACAGGGCGATATGCTGAAAATATTGAAAACGTGCTGAGAAACGAATTTAAGAAATCTAATATACAGTATTTGAAAGAAGCCCTACCTGATGTGAGCCAGGCTTCAGAAATTGCTTCTGAAGTCAAGAAATTATTTTCTGGGAAAGAAGCTCAAATAAGGTCTCTTCATTTGAACTACACTGGTGGGACCAAAGCCATGTCAGTGCATGTTTACCAAGCGCTGAATAACATGTTCAAGGACAGATTCTCTGCATCATATCTGGATGCCCGCGATTATCATCTAAAGTTTGATGAAAATCCAGATTTGGTTACCGGAGACTTAAGAAACCTCATTCAACTAGAAAATTCCGATCTATTTAAATTGCATAGTAATAGTAACGATCTAAATCCTAAAAAAACATATTTGGATATTATTCAGGATAAGTCAAAATCAGAAGCCATAATGCATTATTTAGCAGAATTAGCCAATAAAGGCAAAGTATTAGATTTAAGAAATTGGTTTAATACAGCTGAGCAAAAGGGACTTTTTAAAGAAGGGAAAAAGGATGGCAATCGAATAGAGGGAGCTTTGGGTGGATATAGCCTTTCCAATAATCCCGAATTATTTGCATACCTTGGTGCCTTTCCTGATAATGATCGATTTGTCGATAAGGAAGGTAATTGGATATATAACAATTTTGACAGTAATGTAAATTCAAAAAAACTGAAGAATTTTAATCAAGGTGGCTGGTTAGAAAGTTATGTAGTCTGGGTATTAAAAAAGCATATAAAAAATAGTGATAAAAACATTATTAGCAATATCGAATTTAAAACAAACGAGGGAGCAAAGTTTGAAATTGACGTTTTGGTAAAAAATGGATACCAGATATGTGGAATCTCGTGCGGAACAACGCTAAAGTATGAGGACGGACAAGAAAAACTTAGCAACTCAATAAAAAATAAGGGCTTTGAAATTATTTTACGCAGTTTCCAAATAGGAGGGGAGGAAGCCCGCTCGGCACTGGTCACTTTAGTGGAACCCAGAATAGCGGCTAATCTGGAGAACGATTTAATAGCTTCCACTGGTGCTGGAAGGAATAAGTTTATAGTACTTGGCAGAAATGATCTGCCGGAAGAGAAGCTGTGGAAAAAGCTTGAAAAACATATCTACCAATAAGGGGTGTAATCAGAGTGAATCAATACTATGCGGTGCTGATGGACGTAGTATCTATTCAAAAATATGTCTTTTCCAGTAATGAATTACGAGACAATCTGGGTGCTTCCCATATCGTAAATACTTTATTTGATGACCTCCCAATTCAGGCATTGGCTGAAACCTGTCATCTTGATACGGAGGAAGTGCGAAAGATTATTGTTCAGTGGAAGAAGAACCCTGACAAAATATTGCTGGATGATGACCCATCCGCGCCTTTTGAAGTAGGGGTATTCAGCGGTGGAAAGGCATTGATATTGTTCCGTGAGGAGAGCAAAGCAAAGGAGTTTGTCAAAAAGTTTACTAAAGAGCTGTTATTAAAAGCACCTGGTATACACCTTGCAGTAGCTATTATGGAGGGATTCATGCCAAATCAGAATTTCCCGGGGCAAATAGCAGAGTTATATGCTCGGCTAATGGATAATCGTAATCGTTATTTCCCTGTTACAACCTTGCCTGCTCACAGTATTACAGCTACTAATTATGAAAATGAAACCATAAGCACCCATTATAACAGAGATGAAGGGAAGTATATTGATTATGTAACGGCAGCCAAACAAGCAGTAATAAAAGATGCTTATTCTGAACTTAATCGCGAGTATGCAGAACTTATTAAAGATTATAGTTTTACTACACGTGTTGATCAGTTGGGCCAAATAGAGGGAGACAGTTACATAGCTATTGTTCATATTGACGGCAACGGTATGGGCAATTGGTTCCAGCAGAGTAGTAGCCTATCTGACTACCGACTAAGGTCAATTAACATGGAATATATTACAAAGCAAAGCTTTAGAAAACTTATTTCAGAAATAGTGGATATGATAGATAAATTGAGTGAGGTTTCTGATTTTAATATTAAGGACAACCTCCCCTTGCGTCCAATTATATTGGGTGGTGATGATCTCACCTTCATCTGTCATGGCAAACTGAGCTTATTCTTGACTGAGAGATTTATACATATATGGACCCAAACAGCCAACAGGGAATTAAACAATTTGCCTGACCAGGGTTTCAGCGCTTGCGCTGGGGTGGCTATTGCTAAAACCAAATATCCATTTTACAGGGCTTATCAGATTGCCGAGGAACTCTGCGTTCTAGCTAAGGAGTGCCATCGAGACAAAGGTGGATCTTGGCTAGATTTTTTCATAATTAGCGGAACGAAAAGTGGTAGTGTTGAGAGTATCCGGGAAGCTGAGGGTAAAGATCATGTTTATCGAATGTATTTTGGGCCCTATATACTGGACAGACCTGAGCACGAGAAAAGCATAGACCGCCTATTAAATGGGCTGGAATATTTTTATAACGATTCTGAACGCTGGACAAACCCTTATTTGAAAGAACTAAGGGCAGCTTTTTATGCAGGGCCGGAAGTTCTGAATACCTTTCTGATTGATATGGCTGCCCGCGGGGGGCGGCTACCCGAGCATGCCATGAGTGCTTACCATTTGCGAGGATATGGAGATGGGAAAACACCATATCCAGATATGATAGATATCATGGAATTCTACCCCCGTGTTTTGTTGGAGAGGAGGAAGTCCATTGCTGAGGATAAGAATTGATGTGGATACCTTCCTAATGCTGGGCTCCGGTACTGGTCGGGGCAGTTATATCGACAGCGACATTATTGTTGACGAGGAAGGGTTGCCTATTTTTCCGGCTCGCAGACTAAAAGGATTGTTGAGGGAAAGTGCTCTGGAAGTAAAGGAAATGCTCCAGCAAGCGGCGCTGGACGGATTTCTGCCTCTGGAAGTAGATAAGGTATTCGGGACCAGTGAATCCCCTTCAGTCCTGCGGATAAATAACCTTTATCCCCCTGAATATGAAGAAACGGCAGATTGGATACGTTATATTCGCCACGAGTATAAACAATTGGTAAGTAAAGAAACGATTACTAATATTTTTACTGATATTAGGCAACAGACCTCAATAAATAAAGAAGGATATGCCAAAGAGGGTAGTTTGAGAAGTATTCGAGTCCTAAAAGCCCCTTATACTTTTACAGGGATCATCGAAATATTGGATTTAAGCTTAAAAACAGAAATTGAAACCATGCTGGCCTTAGCCTGTCTTAACCTGAGAAGGGTAGGAAGCAGCAGAAATCGCGGCTGGGGGGCAGTCACTTGCACGCTATATGCGGAGAATGGAGAAAACTTGGGCGAAAAAGTTTTGGCAGAGTTAAAAGTCTGGCAACCAGGGCAAGAGAGACATTACAAATCATCCAAGAACATTACAAATGACCATCAATTTGAGCCTGTATTTGTACCTAAGGCAACATATAGTTATAGTCACAAGTTAGATTATATCATTACTAATCATGCACCTCTGATTTTCCCTTCTGCAGATGGCGATGAGAACATGGTGACCTGTCTGGATTATATTCCGGGAAGTGCTTTGCATGGATATTATGCCAATGAATTCATCAAAAAGAAAGGTTTGAGACCTTCCCAAGCGCAGGATGATGAAATATTTAAGCAGTGGTTCTTGAATGGGGAGCTAGGTTTTAGCAACGCATTGCTAGTACATGATGAGCCAGGTAATCTGACCTATTCTCTGTACCCTGTTCCTTTGTTTATACATACCGACAAATCAAAGAAAAACCTCTACAGCCTATTAACAGATGAAGTCAAGGATACCAAGGCTGTTGGAGGGTATGGATGTGTTATCAATGACGGGCAATTATTAAGAAAGGAGCCTGAGAAAGCAATTAGCTTTCATCTGGTACGAAACAGTAACACTAACCTGTCTAAAGAAAGGATAGAAGGTCACGGAGAGGACGGAGGTATATTCCATTATCAGTTCCTGAAACCGGAACAAAAATTTAAAGGCTGCATCTGGGGCAGTAAGGAGACATTAGAAACATTCAAACAGCTTTTTGATAAATTAGAGATTATTAGACTTGGACGCTCTATTAACACTCAGTATGGTACATGCACAATTAAGTGGGGAAAAATTGAGGAAAATGTGGTACCGTTGGATGATACTTTATGGGAAGCAAATGAGATGATTCCTTATAACCAATTATTGTTATATTTTATGTCTCCAGTTGTTACATATGACGATTATGGTTTTGCAACCAGCTCTGAAAAGAATTTAACCAACATACTGGAAGAAAAGCTGGGCTTGGAAAAAGACAGTATTGAGATTATCAGGAGCTTTACTAAGCTGATGGAGAGCCGCTCCTTCATCGCTCACTGGAAGATGCCGGAACCAGTCTTCAGGGGATGGGCTGCCGGGTCCTCCTTTTTGTTGCGGTTTAAGGATGAAATCAACGAAGATTTACAGCATAAGATCCAGGCTCTGATGCAGGAAGGTCTAGGGGAAAAGCGACATTTAGGCTTTGGACAGGTAAGGTTTTTCAAAAGTTTGCCTGTGGTTACGGATTATGTTTCAAGGTTTGAAGAGGAAATCGGCAAGCCGGAGAGCATGAATCCTATGGCAAAAAGGATTATTGAAAAGATCTACCAGGATTATTATGAGCGAATAGTAGTAGCGACTGCCAATCAAAGAGCCAGTGAGTATTACGATAAGAACAAAGGTAAAGTAAAGCTGTCTTCTAATTTACTGGGAAGACTGGAACGGATAGTGCAGGATTCCACTTGCCAGGATGAATTGACGGATATTATTAAAACTTTACGTGAGACAGCTCTTAAACCGCTTACAGAAATGAAGCTTTCAGATTCTACAGATTCAAGTTTATTTCAAGAGCTTACCGACATGAAACTTGATAAATGGTGCAAGAGGCATATGGGGAACGAAGCAGAACTGGCCATGAAATTTCACACAGAATTTAGTCTGAGAGATTTGGATACAAGCTTATATAAGAAGTATTGGCAGGTATTTTTCCGTACTCTTCGAAAGCTCTATAAGTCTGAAAATAATTAAGCAAAGGAGGGGATGAGAATGCAGCGTGATAAAACAGCGGACAGCGCGGCCATAGTTGGGAGATTGTTGCTAAAAGGTAAGCTGAAACTGCTTACCCCTCTGATAATAGGTGGGGGCAGAAGCCTGTACGGCGATAGTGATATCATTGTTCTTAAAGACGAAGCTGGCAGACCATATATACCTTCGTCATCTATCACCGGTGCTCTCAAGCATGCCTTCGAAGATTACCAGTATGTAGGCGACGAAACCAATTATGAAGAGAATAAACGTTGGTTTTGGGGTGGGGAATATAAGGCTGAGAAAAATGGTGAATGTATAACATACACCTGTCAAAGCGCCATGGTAATCGCAGATATGATGTTTTCGGAAGACCCTAAAGCTTTGATTAGGTTAAGAGATGGGATAAAGATCGATCGCAGGACAGGAACAGTAGAATCTAGTAAAAAGTTTGACTTTGAAATAGTAGAACCGGGAATTGGTTTTAATTTTGAAATGGAAGTGATAATTAGAGAGGCATTTAATAGCAGAATATTCCGCAGTATCTTTGACTGGATTGCAGTTATTTTAAGCAGCGGAGAATTTGCTATTGGTGCACGAACCGGTCAGGGATTTGGACTCTGCAGGTTAGAAGATATAACAGCCTATGAATTTAACTACGAAACCTGGGATCATGTCATTGCCTGGCTATCTAGGGATGCTTCAGTGGCTAAGATTGAGTACGATCCTGCAAAGATAACACTGCCCTTCCAGCCTCGGTTCAAAACATTTCGTATTGAAGCGGTGTTTGCTGTAAAAAGCGCCCTGATGGTTGGTTCCTATCCGGGAGATACACAGGCACCGGATAAAGTACATATAAGCGTTCAAAGTCATGATGGTTCAGGAAAAGTAGCAGTATTGCCGGGCACATCTCTGCGCGGAGCCATCCGCTCCCGGGCTGAGCGTATTGTCAAAACCTTATGCGGTGATAGTGATGTATTAAATAACCTTTTTGGCTGGGTGGATAGTGAGAAGGGCTCAACAGCGAAACCTATAAGAGGGAAAATACGAATAAAGGAAAAGCAGATACCCCAAAACATATACCTGGAAGAAATCCAATATCGTGTAAAGATTGATCGCTTTACCGGTGGTGTTATCAATAATGCTCTTTTTGACAGTATGCCTTTGTGGGCTAAACAAAATAATGGCCCAATGGTTACTTTGGATCTGGAGATAAAAGACTTTGAAGATTGGGAAGCTGGTTTAATGTTGCTGGTATTAAAAGACCTTTGGAACGGTGATTTGGCTATAGGTGGGGAGAAGAATGTTGGTCGCGGAGTCCTGCAAGGGTTGTCCGCCACTATATCTTTTGAGGACCGGAAAATTGAACTGCGGCAAAAGGGGGACAATTTGCTGCTCTACTATCCAGGCAATAATCCAGAGTGGAATGATAGTATTGCTGATCTACTGGAAGGAAAGGTCGCCTCACTGTTAAAACATCTGGAAGAGATTAGCAATAGTAGGGAAGAGGTGACGACTAATGCCTAGCAACGCTTTGAAGTTAATTAAATTGAAGAATGATAAGCCATTATTATATAAGGGTAACTGGGGTGAGATAGAAGAACAGATTAAGGACTGTTTTCGAGATAAAAAAGCAACAGCATTTGTGATGATGCATCACGGTGTCTGTATTGGGACATTCGAAGAGGGTAAACTCGTAATGCCGGCTTCCTTACCTTTTCAATCAGAGCATTTAAGGGCCCTTAGAGTTTTTGATCAGGACTGCGAGTGTTATATATGGAAAAACAGCATGGATGAGAAAAATATTTTTCGCCTCCGTATACGGGTGGATAAAGAGGAAGAGAATGGCGAGCTAGAAGCTGTTGAAGCTCGTCAACTAATTTGGGGAACTCAGTTGGTCGATGGGAATGATAGAGATTGGAAAGTCTTAAAGGAAAAAAGAGGGATAGAATTCAGGATACATAGTTCGGTTATTCCCGAAAATCTTTTTATAAATGAAAGAGAACGCCTCTGGCTAGTTACCAGAAATTATATTGACTATACCCCATTGGGACAGGCTGGTTATGCGGATTGTCGATTTGTAACAATCGAATACGGGAGGGGGGATTAGGATGGAAAAAGCTGTGATTAAAGACTGCAGGTATAAAGGAAATTTTGCTGAACTAACATTACTTGCAGGTACAAAGCCACTGAGATATGAAGTAGAAATTACTCTTGAAGACGCAACCCTATTGAAACAAAGCAAGAATTGTGAATTCGAGGCTAAGGGAAATAAGCTTGTTAGATTATTTGTAGAGGGAAAAGAAATCCCTTTGAATAAAAACAACCAGCCTGACCGGCGTAGGCCTGATGAGGTTCAACGGAATACAGGGAAGAACATTGAAAAGCAAAATAATAAGAAGACCGGCACCAGAAACAAAACTAGTACGAATACACAAGCATCAGGAGAATACGCCAAGGCCCCCTATAATTTTGTCCCCATAAATGAAACCGTGATTCCTGCGGAAACAATACCTGAGTTCGATTATTACCATAAAGATAGGTACACTGGCTATATCGATTTGGATATAGAAGCCTTAACCCCCTTGTATATAAGGGATACCTATACCAAGGAAGAGGAAGTTTTAGCTAATCAAGCGAAGGAAGCTTGCAAAATATGTAAAAATAAAGATTGTGATAAATGTAATTATGCTAAGCATCGGGTAAACCCTGATTTCTTTGCGCCAGGTGGAATTCCGAAGATTCCCGGCAGCAGCTTGCGCGGGATGGTGCGTACCCTGGTTGAGATCGTAAGTTATAGTAAGATGGAATTCACGGAAAAAAACAAATACTTTTATTACCGAAAAGTCGCAAATAGAGGAAGATATCAAGATGCAATGCTTTGTGACTGTGGAGGATTACGCCCAAAAACGGAAGCAGGTTGGCTGAAGAAGGAAAAAGGTAAGCACTTCATCTATCCGTTAGAGAAGCAGCAGATATATAGAATTAATGCTTATCCAAAAGCAAATGGTTCGAAATGGAAAGTTGTGACGGTCAATGATGAGGGACAAAGAGTATCTGAGGAACTGGACAGATTTGATTTTTATCCAATTTCTTTTATCCCGGTGGAGGAAGAAATTCATAACCATGGTGGGGGCACAATAAAGTTGCTTTATGCATTAATTGAGGAAAATTCTTTTGAATTGGGGCATCAGAAAGCTGAGTCGGATGAAAGATATGAAAAGGGCTATTTGGTATTGTCGGGCAGCATAGGTAGTAAAAAACATCTGCACCCGGTTATTCATTGTCCTAAAGATGAAGGAAGAATAGAAGTTAATCAGGATATAATAAAGAGCTATGAGGAAGACATGGGCAGGGAACCGGAAGCCGACCTACTCAAGATGCTGAAAAAACATCCCGATGGGGTTCCTTGTTTCTATTTAAAAGATGATGAAGGCAATATCAAGTCTATTGGGCATACGCCTTTTTACCGACTAGCTTATGACAAAACAGTAAAAGAGCATATACCACAAAAAAATAGAAATTTTGATGGAATAGATATTGCTACAGCAATTTTTGGCAATGCAGACAAATTTGCAGGCAGGGTATTTTTCGAAGATGCCAAGATGGTTAAAAACGCTGGCCAATATCCTGCATTATCCCCCAGGGTTCTGTCAACTCCAAAGCCTACTACTGTGCAGCATTACTTGGAGTTAAAAACCGGGGGAATAGCTGACTGGAATGATGATACTTTTATTCGTGGGTATAAGCTTTACTGGCATCGAAGGACTCCGCAAAAAGGTGGTTATCAGTGGGAAGCTACCGAGAAAGAAAAGGAAAAAGCAAAATCTCAATTGACCTTAATTAGACCGGTGAGAGAAGGAACAAGATTTTCAGGGCGCATTCGCTTTGAGAATTTGTCTGAGCTGGAATTAGGAGCTCTACTGTTTGTTCTGGAGTTACCGCCGAAGTGTGCTCATAAAATTGGTCTGGGAAAACCGTTAGGATTTGGCTCAATTCGCATAAATCCTACGCTAGTGATCACTAATCGTGCTGCCAATAGAAAGGGTAATCCCGGAAGATACGAAAAGCTCTTTGATAATAAACAGTGGTATTTACCTGTTGAACAAGTAACTAAAGATTTTAAAGCCGAGTTTTCGAGACGCATTTGGGCTGCACTCCCAGATGAAGAGAAGACAGGAGCTAGCTCTGTCAATGATTTATGGTCAATTCCAAGAATAAAAGAATTATGGACTATGCTGTACTATGATAAAGAACATATGGAAAACCCTAAATGGCTAGAAAAAACCCGTTATATGGAAATAGAACGTGAGGGAGTTCCTGCCCGCGAAAAGAATGAATTCAAAGGGCAGCCGCTTTTGCCGTCACCTTGCGAGATATTAAATATAGAGGAATTTTAACTTACAGGATATAGCTATTTTGCAGGAAGCAAGTTTTAGTACCGGGGTGAACGGATGTATAGAGAAAAAATTATTAATTTGATCGAAGTCCTGCAAAAACAGGATAATGCGGATCAGAAAATTGCTATGGTTTACCGCCTGCTGGAGACGGCTGGTCGCTACGTGACTGTGGTATGCGAGCATATGTGGAAAGCTCAAATGCAGAGATGGGACAACAGTGCGGAGTACAGCCAAGAGGTGGCGGAAATAGACCAAAAGAGGACTCAGGTTCATAACAGCCTGATCAGCCTGATAAAATCAGTGAACCGGTTGTGTGAGAACAATGGGCTGCCCAGGCTATATGAAGGCGCAGATGAGCGCCGGCAAATGGGAGATTTTGCCTTCGAACTAGTGGAAGAATATTTCCGTAATCGGATTTGATACCCTGGTTTAGCGTAAACTTTTTATAGGTTGACAGGAGACAAAACCTTCACTGCCCGGGTGAGAGGACGAACAAAGAGTGCTAGGTTATTCATCTACTCTACACTGCCTGCAGACTGTGTATTTTCTGCAATTCTTAGCTCTAATCAATAGCTTGCTTTCCGATTTTTCCTCTGACATGGCCCCTTTTCATCTATCCGCATATATTTATTTACAATATTGGTAATAAAAGCATAAATTATAAATAAATAGTTGATTGGGATACCAGAATAGTTTGCCGGGAGGGGTGAGGGCCGGTGAAACTCAAAGATGTTATGTCAAAGGACCCGGTTGTAATCCATATGGAGAAGTCCTTAAAAGAAGCGGTAGCGCTTTTCATACAGAAAGAAGTGGATGGCGCTCCGGTGGTAGATGATGAAGGCCAGTTAGTCGGACTCATTACCAAGAGCCATGTTTACCGGGCGGTTGTGGAAGATATGGATATGTCCGTTCCGGTTAAACAGGTGATGCAGACGAATTTAACTATAGGTCATATGGACGATAGCCTGGAGGAAGTCCTTCATCCTGGTATTGGGCGTCTTCCGGTAGTAGATGATGAAGGCCAGGTTGTGGGTATGATCACCCGGACTGATTTGGCTCGGGTATTTTTCCAATCATACAAGGAAGTTGCTTGTGAGTTTGATACAATATTAAATTACACCCACAATCTGATCATTTCTGTAGACGAGCATGGCAAAATACGGGTATTTAACCGTGCGGCAGAAAAGCACCTGGGCATCAAAGCCGAAGAGGTCAGAGGAAAGTATGTTTCCGAAGTATTCCCTACCAGCCGCTTGAATGAAGTATTGGAAACTGGAAAGGTAGAAACAGTACAGAGGGTTAATGTCAGAGGTCGTAATTATATCTCCAATCGTACACCTATCTACAAGGATGGCAAGATCGCCGGAGCGGTAGCGGTGCTGCAGGATGTCTCGGAGTTTGAAGAAATGTCCAAAGAGATAAAACTAGCCAAAGAACTTAATGAAGAATTAGAGGCTATTATTGAATCTTCATATGACGGACTTTATGTAACTGACGGCAATGGCATTACTTTAAGGCTTAATAAAGCTTTTGAAATGATAATGGGGGTAAATGGGAAAGAATTCCTGGGAAAGCATGTTGAGGAAATAGAAAAGGAAGGAATAGTATCCCAGTCGGTTTCTAGGCTGGTGCTGCAAAAGCGAGAACCAGTTACCATTATCCAGGAAAGCCGGTCCGGGAAAACGGTCCTTTCTACCGGTACCCCGGTTTTCGACAGCAAAGGCAATATCTTTCGGGTTGTATCTAATATCCGGGACCTGAGTGAACTAAACCAGTTGAAACACAAGCTTGAACAGGCCCAGGGATTAACCCAGCATTACCAAAGCCAGTTACGCACACTGAGAACCCAGTTTATGGGTGAAAGCAACTTTATAGTCAAATCGGCCAAGATGCGTGACCTGCTGGATATGGTTATACGCGTAGCCCAGGCAGATTCGATTGTGTTGATTACCGGAGAGTCAGGGACAGGAAAAGAGCTTATTGCTTCCATCATACATAACAACAGCCAGCGGAAGGATAAACAGTTTATTAAGATTAATTGCGGGGCAATTCCTGCTACCCTGTTGGAATCGGAACTATTCGGCTATGAAGCGGGTGCTTTCACCGGAGCCAAAAAGAGCGGAAAATCAGGTTATTTTGAATTAGCTGATGGCGGCACCCTTTTCCTTGATGAAATTGGTGACTTGCCCTACAATTTGCAGGTTAAGCTGCTGCGCGTTTTGCAGAATCATGAGTTTAACCGCGTGGGCGGGGAAAAGAGCGTCAAAGTTGATGTGAGGGTTATTGCCGCAACCAATCAGAATTTATTGGAGAAGGTAAGGAGCAAAGAGTTTCGGGAAGACCTATATTACCGCCTAAATGTAATACCAGTGCATATTCCTCCTTTAAGGGAACGCAAAGAAGAAATACCGGTATTGGTCATGCACTTTTTGGAAGTATTTAATCGCAAGTATAAGCTTAACCGGCGGATAACCCCCCAAGTCATCGATGTTTTCATGGATTATGACTGGCCTGGAAACATAAGGGAGTTAGAGAATTTAATCGAACGCCTGGTTGTTACCAGCAATAATGATATTATAAAAGCTGAAGATCTCCCTCATGTTATGAATAAGGCGGCTCTTCCTTCGGCAGCAGTATCGGTTACTTCCATTGTTCCCATGCGTGATGCCATTGCCAGCGTTGAAAAACAGTTATTGCAAAAAGCTTTTGCCCAGTATCGTTCGACCCGGGAAATCGGGCGGGCCCTGCAAATAAATGCTTCGACCGTAGTGCGCAAAGCAGCCCGCTATGGGATCAAAACCTAAATACCCTTATAAAACCTGCTTAAGAACTCTGGCTTAAATACAAATGTTGCAAATCAGCAAGATCTGTTGCTGATCTGCAGCAGTTAAAAATCTTTTTATCAGCAATGGCTTATATGGGTATTTACATTACTAAAGTTTCAAACTATCCCCCATGGTGTTGCTCAATGGCAACGATTGTGGATTGCTACACAAAGTATTACTTCCCTGTTATGTCTGAATATTCTGATTTCTTAACATCTGGCAGTTGTTGGCATGATGTTTGCATTAATAATTTGCAGCCAGACTGCATGAATTGTATTCTAGTTTAATAAACATACTTTAGAGAGCCAAGAGCCCCAACAGGTATAACTGTGGGGCTTTTTATTCCCCAAAAAAAACACTGCCAAAGGGGGAAAGCAAGTGATCGATTTCAGATGTGATAAGTGCAATAAGTTGCTGGGTAAGTTCCGGGAATGTCGCGAATTGGAAATAAAATGTCCCCGTTGTGGAGAGTTAAACCGGTATACAGCTATAGAACATAAGATTCCATCTCAACCAGCGGAAAAGAAATGTGCCGCAGCCACTTATTAATCAATAGCAAAACAAACCAATAAAAGAGAGCCAAAGAGCCCCGGTTTATGGCGCATCATATGCGCTGTTGCCGGGACATTTTATTTTAGAGGGAATGTGATGAGTACATAAAGTTAGCAGCCCCCTTGCGATACATCCTTGAGGGCCTCCGAGCCCCGCCACTTTTCTGGCGGGGCTCATTTACGTTCAGGCAATAGTCATCATGAGCCCAACTGGGCGCATTTGCGTGGATACAGATGATGACTGATTTCCTGGGCAAAGGAGGTGAGGGAGAGAACCAACAGCTGCTTTTCAATACTCCGGAGCAAATCATTGGAAATTGTCCTAAGGAGGGGGATTTTATGTCAGATTTCGTTCAGTCACTGGATATGAAACGGGCAGATTACCCCAAGAAAGTACCGGTGACAGGGTTTGGGGAAAGACAACCCAAGTATGAAGGTATGGGCAGATCTATTGGCAACGTATACAAGAAAAACCGTGAAGTAGTATGCGTGCAGGCCTGCAGAACTCCCTATGGAGTCTTTGGCGGCAAATTGAAGGAATATGATGCAGCCCAATTAGGAGCTCTGGCGATTAAAGAGCTTTTACGCCGGTGTGAAGGAAAAGTAAAACCTGAAGATATTGATTACGTATACATGGGTCAGGTTGTTGCCGCCGGATGCGGTCAGGTTCCCAGCCGCCAGGCGTCAATACTAGCCGGACTTCCTGAATCCGTGCCTTCTATCACCATAAATAAGGTTTGCTCTTCCGGCATCAAGACTTTGGATCTTGCTGCCCAGATGATCCAAACGGGACGGGCTGAAATTGTCATTGCCGGCGGCCAGGAGAGTATGAGCAATTGCCCTTATTCCCTGCCTGATTTGAGATGGGGTTCACGAATGGGAGTGCCTAACGGAAGAGTGGTAGACCTGATGGTTTATGACGGGCTTTGGGATGCATTCTACAACCGTCATATGGCCATTCATGGTTCGGAGGTCTCCGATGAATTTGGATTCACCAGAGAAGATAACGACTGGTGGGCATATATGTCGCAAATGCGGGCAGCAAAAGCCATGGCGGAAAACAAGTTTGCTGACGAACTTTTCCCTGTTGCTATTAAAGGCGGCAAGGAAGTTATGAGCCAGGATGAAGGCCCCCGGCCTAACACTACTATTGAAGGGCTGGCTAAATTGCCTCCGGTCTTTGGCCACAAGAGCACTATAACCGGACAACCAGGATCAGTGACGGCGGGCAATGCTCCCGGGGTCAACGATGGTGCAAGTGTCTGCTTGCTGATGAGCGCTGACAAGGCCAAAGAACTAGGTATGAAACCCCTTTTCACCATCCTGGATTATGCCGAAGTATCCCAGCAGACCAAAGATATTGCTTGTGTACCGGGGTTATCCATTAAAAAGGTCCTGGATCAAAATGGCCTTACTCACAAGGATGTGGATCTGATTGAAATAAACGAAGCCTTTGCCGCTGTGGTATTGGTCAGTGCCCAAAAAATCCTGGGTATGACCAAGGAGGAGATGGTAGAGAAGGTCAACGTCAATGGCAGTGCTATTGCCTTTGGCCATCCCATTGGTGCCACTGGAGCTCGTATTGTTATGACCCTGGCCTATGAGCTGCGCCGGCGGGGCGGCGGCATTGGCGTATGCGGTATCTGCTCCGGTCATGCTCAGGGTGATGCGATCCTGATTAAAGTGGAGCCGTAAATTTGGTACCGGCATGATCCTGATACCATGAAAGGAGGCAGATTATTTATGGAAATAAAGAAAATATTTGTTGTGGGCGCCGGTCAAATGGGTAACGGTATCGCCCAGGTATCGGCCCAGGCCGGGTATGACACGGTAATTTATGATATTACCCAAGAATTGGTCGACAAGGGAGTCAATATTATAAAGAAAAACCTGGAACGCAATGTGGCTAAAGGCAAAATGTCAGCCGATGAACAAGCCGCGATTCTTGGGCGGCTGAAAGCCACCACAACCTTGGAAGATGCTGCTGATGCGGACCTGGTGATTGAAGCTATCATTGAGAATTTTGATATCAAGAAGGAAGTCTTTGAAAAACTGGATCAGATCACTCCTCCTCATGCCATCCTGGCTACCAATACTTCCTCCCTGCCGATTACCCAAATTGCTGCTTGTACCAAACGCCCGGAAAAAGTTATCGGCATGCATTTCATGAATCCAGTGCCGGTAATGAAACTGGTTGAAATTATCCGCGGCCTGGCAACCAGTGATGAAGTGTACCAGATTGTGGAAGAGACTTCCATTAAAATGGGCAAAGTCCCGGTCTGGTGCAAGGATGTGCCTGGCTTTGTGTCCAACCGGGTGTTGCAGGTCATGATAAATGAAGCCCTTTGGGAGCTGTACGAAGGGGTGGCCCCCGCAGAGAACATCGACAACATCATGAAGCTGGGCATGAATCATCCTATGGGGCCCTGCGCTCTGGCTGATTTGATCGGTCTGGATACCGTGCTGGCCATTCTCAATGTTATGTACACCGGTTATGGAGATCCCAAATATAGGCCCTCTCCCTTGCTGAAGCAGTATGTCCAGGCTGGTTGGCTGGGTCGCAAGACCGGCAAAGGCATTTACGATTACAGCAACCAGTGAATGTCAGAGCCTAAAGGAGGGGGAGACACGGTGGAATTCTGTAATATTATTCTGCAAGAGGAAGGACGTATAGCCACCCTTTATATTAACCGCCCTAAAGCCTTGAATGCACTTAATGAAGATACTCTGCTGGATATAAAAGCTGCCGTTGAATATTTCGGTGGTTCTGATGAGCTCGATGTTTTAATTATCACCGGAGCGGGGGAGAAATCTTTTGTGGCCGGTGCCGATATCAGTTTCATGCAGGATATGAATGCCATCGAGGCCCGCAGATTTGGCATGCTTGGACAAGAGGTTTTCAGACTTATTGAAACGGTAGAAAAACCAGTCATAGCTGCCATAAACGGCTTCTGCCTGGGGGGCGGCTGTGAATTGGCGATGGCCTGTGATATCCGGATATGCAGTGAGAGAGCCAAGTTCGGCCAACCGGAAGTGGGCCTGGGGGTTACCCCCGGCTTCGGAGGGACCCAGCGCTTGCCTCGCATAGTGGCACCGGGCATAGCCAAGCTGCTGCTTTATACCGGGGACATCATAGATGCCCATGAGGCTTTTCGTATCGGGCTGGTTGATAAAGTGGTGTCCAGTGAAGAACTGATGGATTATGTGAGACGTTTGGCGATGAAAATCGCCAGCAGAGGGCAGGTAGCAGTTCGCTTCTGCAAGGTGGCAGTTAATAATGGCCTGCAAACAGATATTGATAGAGCCATGGTTATCGAAGCTGAGCTGTTTGGGCTTTGCTTTGCAACTGAAGACCAAAAGGAAGGTATGAAGGCCTTTATTGAAAAACGTACGGCTGATTTTAAAGGAAAATAGGACAAAGGAGATGACCATAGATGAATTTTGCATTAAGTGAAGAAAGCTTAATGATGAGGGATATGTTCCGTAAATTTGCCAAGAACGAAGTTGAACCGCTAGCGGCTGAGCTGGACAGAACTCACCAATTTCCCTACGAAACTTTCAAGAAGATGGCCGACCTGGGCTTGACCGGTCTCCCAATTCCGGAGGAATGGGGAGGAGCTGGTGCCACCTACCTGGACTTTGCCATGTTTATAGAAGAAATAGCCAAGGTTTGTGCTTCAACTGCAGTGGTAATGAGTGTGCACACCGGCTTGGGATGTATGAGTATCTATCTCTATGGCAGCGACAGGCTAAAAGAAAAATACCTGCGGCCCCTGGCTAAGGGAGAAATAGTCGGGGCTTATGCCCTCACTGAACCCAATGCCGGGTCTGACGCGGCCTCTTTGAAGTGCCGGGCTGAAGATAAAGGGGATCATTTCATAGTAAATGGCAGCAAGATTTTTATCACCAATGGCGGAATTGCCCAAACCTATTGCACCTTCGTCAAAACCGATCCTACGGCGCCTCCCGGGAAAGGCATCACCTGCCTGATTATTGAGAAAGACACTCCTGGTTTTACCATAAGCAAGCCCGTCGAGAAAATGGGTTTACATGGTGATCCAACCACCGAGCTGTATTTCGACAATGTTAAGGTACCCAAGGAAAATGTCCTGGGCGAAGTAAATGACGGGTTTAAAGTGGCTATGGGGCTTCTGGCCGGAGGCCGCATTACCATTGGAGCCCAGGGACTAGGCATAGGTGAGGGCGCTCTGGAATACACCATTAATTACATTAAGGAAAGACACCAATTCGGCAGACCACTGGCTGCCAACCAGGGAGTACAGTTTATGGTTGCAGATATGGCTGTAGCTCTGGAAGCTGCCCAATTGCTGGTTTACCGGGCTGCCTGGCTGAAGGATCAGGGACTGCCTCACAATAAGGAAGCCTCCATGGCCAAACGGTTTGCCACTGATACAGCCATGGAAGTCTGCACCAATTGTGTACAACTGATGGGCGGTTACGGTTATTGCAAGGAGTATCCGGTGGAGAGAATGATGCGGGATGTAAAGATTACCCAGATCTATGAAGGTTCCAATCAGATTCAGCGGATGATCATTGCCCGTGAAGTTCTAGGCCGTTTCTAAAGGCGGACTGATCCGGAAGCATAGTGATAAGACAATCGGTCATATGGATTCATAAAGAGGTTTCATAGAGGACAGAAGGAGGGGAGTTAATGGGAAGGCCTAAGAAGATAACGTTAAAAGAAGCCGCCGCCCTTATCCAGGACGGGGATATGATATCTTTCAGCGGTTTTACGATCTGGCGGCGCCCTATGGCTTTAGTATATGAAATGATCCGGCAGAATAAGAAAAACCTCCATTTGTTTGAAGTTAATGGCGGTACCCATACTGAGGTGTTAGCCGGAGCAGGCGCTATAAGAATATGGGAGTCCTGCTGGGTAGGACATGAGCTGTACGGCAAACTAGGTGAGGCTATTGCCCGTGGTCAGATTGAGGGCAGTATCATTGTGGAAGACTACAGTCATGGTCACGTTGTGGCTCGTTTGCTGGCCGGTTCTTATGGATTGCCCTATATGCCCTGCGCTCTTTCCATGGGAACCGATATTCTGAATCCTGAGTTTGATATGTTGAGAAAGGCCGGGCTGCGGGATGGCTCCAATCCCAAGATACCTGCCATGAAGTATGCCATAGTGGAAGATCCTTTTTTCGGGATGGGAGAACTGCTGTTAATGCCCGCCGCCAACCCTGACTGGGCGCTGGTTTATGCTTCCCAGGTCGGTGACGAAGGTACGGTCAGAGTCTTTGCCCAGACCTATACCGATGCCGAAGTAATCAGAGCAGCTGATAAGGTTATAGTTATTGCCGAAGAAATCGTACCGGAAAGCTATATCCGGCAGGAGCCGGAGAAGAACCTGGTGCCTGGCTATGCGATTGACTATATTGTTGAATTGCCGTGGGCGGCCCATCCCACCGGGTCCCAGGGATATTATGATGTGGATGCCGATTTTATAAGGAATTTATATGCTGCTTCAAAATCCCAGGATGGCTTTAACAGATGGGCGGAAGAATGGATATTTGGAGTAGAAGGACATGAAGAGTATCTGGAAAAAATAGGCGTTACCAGACTGGAGCAACTGCGGGCTAACAGGGTTTTGGGTTATTCCACCAGAATGAAAAGGGGGTCGAGATGATGGCTGATAAGAAGGACTATGCCAAACCCGGTGAATACAAACCCATAGATTTGCTGGCTGTCGCTGCAGCTCGGGAAGTAAGAGACGGAGATGTAGTATTTGCCGGTACCGGGCTCCCCATGTTAGCCATAATGCTGGCCCAGCTTACTACTGCACCCACGTCAGTATGTATCTATGAAGCTGGCAGTATAGATGGCCGTCCTATTGACCTGCCTTCATCGGTCGGGGATGCGCGCTGCGTTTACCAGGCTTCCCTTGCTACCGGTCTTACCGAAGCTTTTTTCGGTCAGCTGCATAGAGGCTATGTGGATCTGGCGTTCCTGGGAGGTGCCGAAATCGACAAATACGGCAATGTTAATACCACCGTGGTAGGCAATTATCTCACTCCCAGCAAGCGCTTCACTGGCAGCGGCGGCAACCCCGACATCAATTCTCTGGCCCGGCGCACGGTATTTGTAATGGTTCAGGAAAAACGCCGTTTCAGGGAAAATGTTGATTACATCACTTCACCTGGATGGAGATTACTGAAGTGGCCAAGCGGTGAATGGATTTCCAAAAAAGACTTGTATGGAAAGTTTTTCCGAGGAGGCCCGGAAGCTGTAATCACCAATATGGGCGTGTTCCGGTTTGATGAAGAGGGGGTTATGTATCTGGATACGGTTCATCCCGGGTTCACGCCAGAGCAAGTTAGGGATAATTGTTCCTTTGACCTGAATATCTCCAGGGTAAGGGGTGAAACCAAGCCTCCTACCTATGAAGAACTGGAGCTCCTCTATACCAAAGTTGACCCTGCCGGCATCTTCTTACCCTAAAAAGATCGCTGTTTAACCAGGCGGGAACATCACCCCCATTTCCCGCCTGTTTTTTATTGGCCAGCCAAAAGGACGGGATTGCAATTAGCAAAATTATGTTTTAATATATTAGCAGCACTGCGCCATAAGTGCTAACAAGATATAAAAATGCTTTTAATATTAAATAAGAATATGGCGATTCTTATTGATATTGGGAGTGTTTTTATATTTTGTTTAAATGAATAGATGAACGAGCACTGCCTATTTTTAGGGAGTTCAGCGTGTAAAAAAAGCTTATTAATAGTTGGACGTTCGAGATTGCCACGGCACGTCGTGCCTCGCAATGACACATATGATGGGCTTTTGGTTTTGTCATCGCGAGGAGCGCAGCGACGTGGCGATCTCTTACATGGCCTTTTTCGACAGTCTGCACTCCCTATTTTTAGGGAGTGTTTTATTGAGGAAAGGGGGGAGTGACATAACTAGTATGGTCTTTCCACCATCTCATAGCTAATAAATTGAAGGAGGGATCTTATGTCCAAAATAAACGTTGCTATTGTTGGTGTGGGAAACTGTGCTAGTGCTCTGTTACAAGGTTTGGAAATGTACAAAAACCATCCGGAAAATATTATCGGGCTGATGCATGAGGATCTGGGTGGTTACAAGCTCAGCGACATTAATATAGTAGCTGCTTTTGATGTGGACAAGCGTAAAGTCGGCAAACCCCTGAAAGAGGCCCTTTTCGCCAGGCCCAACTGTACGACCATCTTCTATGACAAGCTGCCGGATTACGATGTGGAAGTGAAGATGGGTCCGGTATTGGACGGTATATCTGAACATATGGCTGAATACGATCCGGACAAGGCTTTTGTTGTTGCGGATAAAGAGCCTTGTGATGTGGTTAAGGAACTTAAGGAGAGCGGAGCTGAAATACTCATTAATTACTTGCCGGTTGGTTCGGAACAAGCGGCCAGGTTTTATGCCGATGCCTGTTTGCAGGCTAATGTAGGCTTTATAAATGCTATGCCGGTTTTTATTGCTTCTGATGAAACTTGGGCCAAAAAGTTTGAGGAAAAGAATATTCCTATTATCGGTGATGATGTAAAAAGTCAGGTAGGCGCTACCATTATCCATAGAACATTAACCAAGCTGTTTGAAAACCGGGGGGTCATACTGGATCGTACCTACCAGTTGAACTTCGGAGGAAATACAGATTTTCTCAATATGTTAAACCGCAGCCGGCTGACCTCCAAGAAAAAATCCAAGACTCAATCAGTGCAAGCGGAGCTGCAAGTAGCTCTAGCCCCGGATAATATTCATATCGGTCCCAGCGATTATATACCCTGGTTGAAGGATAACAAGATCTGCTTCATCCGTATGGAAGGCAGAGGTTTTGGCAATGTTCCCTTATCCGTTGAGGTCAAGCTGTCCGTAGAAGACTCCCCCAACAGCGGCGGGGTCATAATTGATGCCATCAGGTGCATGAAGCTGGCTTTGGATCGCAAGATTGGCGGTGTACTGTACTCCATTTCCGCCTATACCATGAAGTCGCCTCCCATTCAATATACAGACACGGAAGCCAAGAAAATGGTGGAGGATTTCATTGCGGGCAGGAGGGAACGTTAAATGAAGGCTGTCTTATTGGCAGCTGGTGAAGGCAAGAGGTTAAGGCCTTTCTTTTCCAGGCCTAAACCTCTTGTACCTTTATTGGGGCTTGCTTTGATCCAGCGGAATATCCTGGCCTTGCGGGATTGCGGCATCAAAGAATTCATTATTATCACCGGCTATCAGGCTGAGGAAATAGAAGAATACCTGGGCACTGGGGAAAAGCTGGGGGTGCAGATCAGTTATTTGCATAATGCTGAATGGCAATTGGGAAATGGTGTGTCCGCCTATACCCTGCGCCAAAACCATTTTGCAGACGAGAAGTATATACTGATGATGGCTGACCACGTTTTTGAAATAGATGTGATTAAATCCTTCCTGACTGCCGCCCAGACTCTGGAAGCAGGGGAAGTGCTGCTGGCGGCTGACCGGCGGCTGGAACAGGTTTATGACCTGGATGAATGCACCAAAGTCAAAGGGCAGGATGACTTTGCCCTCAGGCTAGGCAAGGATCTGCAGGACTACAACGCCGTGGACTGCGGCCTATTTATCGGCTCCCAGGCGCTGCTGGATGCTTTGGGCAAGGCTGTCAGCCAAGGACGTTATACGCTTACCGATGGGGTAAACCTGCTGGCTGAGTCCCGTAAGGTGAGGCTGTTTTTCCTAGAAGGCAATTGGGTGGATGTAGACGACCTGGAGAGCTACAAATACGCTGAAAAGATGCTCTTAAAGTCCCTGGTGCCCCCTAAAGACGGCCTTATTTCCCGCACTTTCAACCGGCCTTTGTCCCTGCGGATCACAAAAGTATTAGCGAAAACTGCCGTCACACCCAATCAGATTACCTGGTGCTCTTTTTTTGTGGCTGTATTGTCAGCTATTTGTTTTGCAGTGGTAAATCCGATCCTGGCGGGGTTGTTGACCCAGTTTGCGTCCATACTGGATGGGGTAGATGGAGAGATAGCCCGGCTGAAGTTTATGCGCAGCAATTATGGAGGGCTCCTGGATGCGATCCTGGACCGCTATGGAGATTTCCTTATAATTATTGGCATGACTTACGCCTGGTACACTGCTGCCGCTGATCCCCTGGCCTTAGGGATCGGTGCTGCCGCCCTGACCGGGATACCCCTATCCATGCTTTTCAAGGAAAAGTTTCATGCTCTGACCGGAAAGCCCTATATTCCTGAAATCCATGACGGCATTACCCGGTACCTGCCTGCCAACCGGGACGGGCGCCTGTTTATCATATTCCTGGGGGGAATCTTCAATCTGCTGCCGTTAGCTCTGGCGGTCCTGGCAATTATTACTCACCTGCAAGCCTGGTGGCGCCTTTATAATGCCCGACGGATTATATGAGTCTTAATTTCAGTGTGCATACAGTCATAGCTATAGTTCCACGCTTGCTGCTGGAGTCGGTCATAGCTGCCGCAGAGCGTCTAGACGATACATCACAATAGAGTGTCTAAATATGAGCAAAGAGGGAAATCTATGTTGGAGAATCCCTTGCCTTAAATATGTTTTAATTAAAAATGCTCAGGTAACTTAAAAGATGCTTCTGCTATGATGAGTTATAGCGGAAGCTATTCTTTTTTGGGATGAGGAGGGAATAGTTTGGTTACTGTGATGGATTCCGTAATGAGTTTCATTGACAAGAAAGGAAGAACAGCAAGAGACAAGAGAACGGTAAGGAACCTGCTAGCGGACCAAGCGAAAGAACGGTTTATATACCATAAAAGTCTGAAAAAGCTTCATGATCATCCCATTACTAGCAAGAAGGTCATCGATAATATTCCTGTAGCTATAAAGGATACTGTAACTTCGTATACCAAGGATAAAACCACGGCTATCAAGGTTTTCAAAGAATATCTTGCTTTTCTGGATATGGAATATGGAGTGAAGGTCGAAGTTAATTTCCCGCCTACGTTTAATTCCCAATTTGACCGGCAGATGTATATTGTGAAAAGGCTGCATGATAGGAAATACAGGGCTTCGGATTTTGAAAACGAGCTGTGGGTCAGCGACAGAACTATCAGTGCTGATTTACAGGCACTTGAAGATGGCATTTCTGTTCTAGGGCAGCAACTAAAGATTAAAAGAGATGATGTGGTGTACCACAATCAAGGACTTAATACGGTTCATCCTATCTTTTTAACGGCCAATCTAACCCAAGTGGTTGTTTTGCTGAAAGGATTGGAAGTGCAAGCCCTGGACCCTGCTTATTCCGAGTATGCAATTCGTTTAGCTGCCAACATTTGGAGTGAACTCTCCGACTATGGCAGAAATCGTATTTTAAAAGTGTCTGAACAGTTAAACTTGAATAAGGCCTGGTTTGAAATGTTGGAATCCCAGCGTAATCACGGTTTATATTCCACTGAGGCTGACTGTTCTTACGAACACGGTGTAGGAAACGTACTCAACTTTCTCAAAAATAGCCAGCCCTGTACCATAGAAGTTCAGGAAAAACACGGCACCAGAATTCTAAAGGACTGCCTAATCAGATCCCATTCCAGCAGTCATATAAAAGTGATACATGAGGATAAGGAAGAAGTAATCCCAATTGATGCTGTGATCAGAGCCAGTAAATACGGGAAATGCCTTTATTAGTCAGGGATTGAAAAATCGAAGCTCAGCTTCCTGCTTTTACTCGTTGATGACAGTTAAACTTAAGTCAGCGAATGAATGGGGAGGCGGGAAGTATGAGTACTTATGCCTGTGAATTGATTACAGGTAAAGCAGATGTGGACTACAGCAGCAAAATCCTTAACGGGAGCAATGTTGCCAGCATTTGGGGTGAATGGAAATGATCCGGGTGTTTGTATATGGAACTTTGATGAGAAACTGCTGTAATCATGAACCCTATCTTAGGGGTCAAAAGTACCTGGGGCAGGCGGTACTTCCCGGTTATGCTCTCTATAACCTGGGAAGCTACCCGGGAGTGGTACCAGACAGCGCAGAGAAAGTACTGGGGGAATTATATGAAATCGATTCTTCGGTACTGGAAGACCTGGACGATTTAGAAGATAACGGTTACTTGTACATCCGGCGTAGTGCCAAGGTGCTGCTAAACGAGGAGGTTGTGGATGCAGAAGTATATGTTTGGAATGGACGAATACGTGCTGAGGATAAAATCTCCTTCGACGATCAGCCCTGGAAGGATGACTTGGCTTTTCGATAAATACAACTGCCTGCCATACTTGAACGAAAGCAGGCATGCTATGGGGTTAGCTTGAGTATAGCCTAATAGGGGAGGGAGAAATCAACGTGTGTGAACTTTTAGGAATGAGCTTTAATCATCCAGTAAATATGACTGTATCTTTCCGGGGAATGATCAAGCGGGGGAATAATAATCCCCACGGGTGGGGTTTGGCTTTTTACCCTGAAGATAGTAAAGCATCCCAGATAATCAAAGAACCCGTGCAGGCAGGCCGCAGTCCTGTGACAAGTTTTCTTGTGAACTACAAGGGTATTCATTCATCCTTGTATATTTCCCATGTCCGCTGGGCTACTTCGGAAGTTAATTACGCCAATACTCATCCCTTTGTGCGGGAATTGCAAGGCAGAGATTATGTTTTTGCTCATAATGGAAACCTTCATGATTTTAGAAGTGCACTTCCTCTAGGAAGATATATTCCCCTGGGTACCACCGATTCTGAACATGCATTTTGTTATCTGATGGACTACATAGCTAATGAGATTTCTCAATGGGATTATCAAGCATTTGTCCAATTTGAAGAAGTCCTCCGAAAAGTGAATGAACTTGGCAAGTTTAACTGTTTGCTGTCCGACGGCGAATACCTGTTTTGTTACCGGGATAAAGCTGCTCCCGTAGGGCTCTTTTATACCCTCAGGAAAGCACCTTTCGGAGTGGTAAAGCTGAAAGATGAAGATCTGGACATTGATCTTGATGCTATGAAACGGGCAGATGAAGTGGGATGCATAGTTGCAACTAATAAGTTGACCGAGGGGGAAGACTGGAAACCTATTGAAAGGGGACAGTTGATGGTATTCCACCGGGGGAAACAGGTCTATCCTGGAACAACCGAAATATCAAAGGAAACAATGCTACGTGCATTACGGTTTATTCGCACGTCTCCTTCCCGGGTGGATGTTTTGGCTATAGCCAATAATGTTGGGATAGAAATAAACCTGATTGCTCCTTTAATAGACAAGCTTGTTCAAGCGGGGTATATTAGGCAGGACAGCCGGGATTCAGGAGGCCCATATGAGTTTAATTCCACTTATTATACGGTACCCTCCAAACGCAAGGAAATCGATAAAATGTTGGAGTGCAAGATAAATGCAGGGGAGGAATAAAAATGAGCCAGCCAGGTAAATCAACCATCATAACAATACAGTGTAATAAATGCGGAGAAAAGAGCATATACAAAGCTGCTGAATCGGAGAATTTGAAATGCAAAAACTGCAAGAGTGAGGATGTTCGAGTTATACGAAATCCTTTCTAGCAGCAGTAATTACTTGACCCGCATGGTTCGGGCAGCCATGCGGGTTTTTTAGTTAAAAGTTTTCCTAATCAGTGTCAGCATCATGTTTCCCATAAATAAGCTCTTATGGCGAAGAATTTACGGAACCGTGCTTCTCAGTATAGCTGTTGTTATTTATACTTCAATGCAATTTGGAAAATAAAACCGGGTGAAAGAACTTCTTGAGTTCTTCCCTATAACTAGTGACGAGACACATTTAGAGGAGAGAGCGCTGCATGATGAGAGGATTAATCACAGCCTGTATAATGATATTTTTGCTTCCGCTGACGGCAATGGCTCAAACTGCCGGTTATACTTTGGAGATTAATGGAGCAACGTCGATCAGTGATGTGAGTCCCCAAATGGTGCAGGGCCAGATGTATGTCCCGCTGCGGCCCATAGTCGAAGCCCTGGAAGGAACAATTACTTATGACCCCTCCAGCCGCATGGTTACTGCCTGGCGCACTGGATTTCAGTTGGAATTCAGGATTGGGGAAAAGGTGGCTAGTTATGCTGGTGATACCTTGGCGTTTGACAATGAGACCTGGATATACCAGGGGAGGACCATGGTGCCGGTGGAACTGATTGAAAAGGCTTTTGACTGCCAGATTCAAATCCAGGATGAGACCGTAAAAATAATACCTAGAATGGAATACTGGATTCAGCAGGAACAGATCGCTCTAAGTGATGAATCACAGGGAATTGTTCATCTGAAACTGATTACTAATGCAGGCGGGTGGCCTGATTACTGGGTGCTGATTCTGGACAACCAGGAAATCGCCCGCCTGGATGATGAAGATGGGCTGTACAGCAGGGCTGATATGCAGCTTAAAGATATTACCGGTGATGGGGTGCCGGAAATACTGGTCAGCAGTTATGGGACAGGTACTTCGGGTGCTCAAGGCCTGGAGGTGTATTCCTGGGATGATCAGAAGCTGGTAAATATATTTGATTCGCCTAGTTGGGATGAGCAGGATTTAGAAAGCCGCTATGAGGTCAAATACATCGGGAATTACCAGGTGAGCTTTCATGACTGTCTAACCGGTGAAACCCATCTAATCCGAATTGACAGGGAAGAATTCACTGCTGACGAGGATCGGCTCTACAGCATATCTACCTGGATAGATCCCATCAGCAGCTATCAATTGGTTGATGAAGATGGTGACGGAGTATATACAATCATAACTGACCAAAGGGTTATTGGTGTTGCTCATGTGCATACTCTAGCCCACTTGCAAACCGTCTACAGCTTGGAACAGGGGAAATACCAGCTGACCGGGACGAAGCTTAGACTGAACTGAATTAAACGGGGCTATACGGTGCAGCCTCCAGGTAAAAACTCGCTGTGCCGCTTTATTTCTGGCTAATGACAGGCTTGCACGGAATAGCTTGTCTTTTGGTGAAAACATGATTGGTTAGATTAAATTCCTCCAGTATTGCTTCGGCCTCGTCCAGGTACTCGCCCAACTCTTCCAGCTTATGGGCATCGGAGCCAACTGTGAAGATGGTAATGCCTGATTCTGCTGCCAGGGCTACTATTTCTTTGGAAGGGTGAAATTCCTCCAATCCCCGGCGGCGGCTGGAAGTATTGATCTCCAGTCCCATGCCCTTCTGGGCCATTTCCTTGAATATCGATTCGATTATCCCTTCATGAATGCGATTTATCTCCGGGCCGAAGTACCTGCTGCCGTAACGTACATAGAGATCCAAATGAGCCAGGCAGTCAAACAGTCCGGTGGCGACCAGTTCCCGCAGGGTGGTAAAGTAATCCTGGCGCACCTGGGTCAAGGTGCGGGGCTGAAAATAGCGCGGGCTTTCCTTCATAGAAGAAATGGCGATGTGGTCCAGGCAGTGAATAGCCCCCAACACAAAATCAAAGGGGTAATTGTTTACCAGCTTTTCGATATCCTGCTCACAACCAGGGCAGTAGCCTATTTCAACTCCCGCCTTAACTTGCAGAGGTGAATCCTTAAACAGCTCCTGGGCCCGGTGGATTTCCTCGAAATAACTGTCCAGCCAAGCCCGGTCAAATACCGATACCCTTACGCCATCCACCATGACAAAATTGTCCATTTCCCGGCGGACTGGGTCCAGTTCCACGTGGGTGGTGAAACATATTTCGTTAAACCCCATATCCAGGGCCTTTTTGCAGTATTCTTCTATGGAAACATCCGCAGCATCGATTGAATAATTGGGGTGAATATGATAATCGGTTTTGACGGACTTCATCTAGTGCAGCATACCTCCTTTTCATAAATATGATACACTAGAGCAGCTATTTCGGAAGACATCTGCACTCCGGTTTAGCCAGCTTAAATTTATCCGGGAGAGAAGGGTTTAACCGTATTTTTTAGTATTGTTATACCAAAAAATATGATCCCTTATTAATAACCGGGATCGTTCCCCTGAGGAGAAAGCGGGAGAAGCCCCATGAAATCATATTTGTACCCGTTAGGAATTTGGATACTGTTTGAAATCATAGCAGTCTCCCTCTGGTTAACCCAGGACAACATATTTTACCTTTACAACTTCACCTATATTGGCTCCTGGCTGGCACTGGGTATATACCTGTATTCGCAAAAGATCAAGTACGCCAGAAAAACCGTTCAATTTGCGGTAGGCTCATACATGCTTGTGTATCTCGGATTTTTTTCCCATGAAAATATACAGTTGGAGGGCTTTTGGTACTATCTATTCTTAGGTGTTTTTGGAGCAGCGGTAATTCATTATGCTGTTGCCAAAATATTTGGCCCTTTATTTTTTGGCCGTGGTTGGTGCGGATACGCCTGCTGGACAGCTATGATCCTTGATTTGCTGCCTTATGAGGTGCCCCAGCAGCCCAGAAAAAGAATAGGTTTTATCCGCTACATTATGTTTTTGGCATCCATATTGTTTGTGGTTACAGTGCTTCTGGTAAATTATACCAATACATCTCAGGTTATGTTGTGGAGTTTTATAATTGGCAACGTGCTTTATTATGTGATAGGCATAACCCTGGCTATTGCCTTTAAGGATAACCGTGCTTTCTGCAAATATATCTGTCCCATAACTGTTTTCTTGAAACCGGCTAGTTACTTTTCTTTGCTGCGAGTCAAAAACGATCAGGAGAAATGTGTGGATTGCGGAAAATGTAAAACGGTATGTCCTATGAATGTGGACATGACCGATAATTCGCGGAAACGCTTGAATGGAACCGAGTGTATCCTTTGTTTAAAGTGTGTGGATGAATGCCCCGCCAAAGCATTGTACTTATAAAGGCTTACTGCCCCTTCATTTTATTAATCAATAAAAAAGCCAGTCTTCACGACTGGCATTTTTGCATATTTGGTGGAGACGATGGGATTCGAACCCACGACCCCCTCGTTGCGAACGAGGTGCTCTCCCAGCTGAGCCACGCCCCCACAGCAGATTATATTATAGCACATTTATATGAGATTGCCACCTGTGACGCAGGCCACGATAAATGAAAAGTCACCCCTTATGGCATTGCTGTGAAAACGGCTCCCCATTGTGTCATTGCTGTGAAAATAGCTCTCACGTCAGAAAAAAGGCAACCATTGTGTCATCGCGAGCGCGTAGCGCGTGGCGATCTCAATCGGGGAGACAGATAGACGAATGAGATTGCCGCGCCCCTTTCAGGGGCTCGCAATGACACATAAGAGGACTTTTCATTCATCGTGGCCTGTTATTCAGGTGATAATTGCGAGCCCCGGAGGGGTGTGGCAATCTCAAACGTCTGACCGCTAAAAGACTTCTTTGACAGTCTGAAGGGTGACAGGCTTTCTGCCACCCTTTTATATTGAGGAAGATTATAGCAACCAGGTTTAATTTCTCCGGGCAGTTTTTGTCAATACTATTGACTCAATTCACCGGCAGAACTATCGATAGATTGACTAAGGCTGCGGCCGGCAAAAAACTGCCTGTAGATGACCCCGATATAGAACAGCACTATGGGTACCCCGATGATCGCCAGGATTAACATGACTTTCAGGGTTAACAGTGATGATGAGGAATTATATAAGGTCAGACTGGCAGCAGGGTCAGCAGCATTAGGAACCAGCGCCGGGAACATAGCCCCACCTATAACACCCCACAAGCTCAGGATAAGGAGGCTGGAAACCAGCATAGGAATATAGGCAGCCATCTTTTTCAGGACTACCGGATAAATCCCGTAACAGGCTACCAACAGAGCCGGGATAACATACAGCAGCGGATAATGATAATAGTTGGCAAATACCTGGGGCTCATTAATAAAGCAATATACGCTCAGCAAAAGGAACAGCACCAGGGAAACCAGCCAATAGCGGAATGCGATTTGGCTGGCTTTTTCCCTCAACTGGTCCGGACCCACCGCCATGAGAAAGCCCGCTCCCTGGAGAGCGAAAAGGCTTACGCTGAAAAGACCGGTACCTATGGCGAAAAGGTTCAGGAGATCCCAAAAACCTCCGGTATAATTGCCCTTCACGTCCAAGGGTATGCCGGCCAACAGGTTCCCCATGGCTACTCCCAGCAGCAGGCAGACCAGAGCACTGCCGATAAAATAGGCTTCATCCCAGAAACGTATCCAGCGGGCACTGTTTACCTCAGGCTTTATCTCTATGGCTACCGCTCGTAAGACCAGGACCAGGAGCAGCAGCATTAGTGCCAGGTAGAAGCCGGAAAAGACGCCGGCATAAACCTTGGGGAAAGCGGCAAACAATGCTCCCCCGCCGGTCAGCAGCCACACTTGGTTGACTCCCCAGATCGGTCTTAAATTATAGGATATGGCTTCCCGCTCTTCTGCACTTCGGAAGCGATAGAACAGGTAACCGGCACCCAGGTCAAAACCTGCCAGAACTGTATATCCGGCCATGAGAATCCCTATCAGGATAAACCAGGTAATCTGCAATGCTACCATGCCGATGCTACCTCCTTCCCATTGACATTGGCATCAGACACGGACTTTAGCTCTTTAGCGATGAGGAAAATCCACAAGCCCAGCAAGAGGATGTAAATCAATACGAACATCACCAGGGAAGCAAGAATCTGGGCTGCCGGCACATTTACCGATGCCGCATCTGCCGTGCGCAGCAGCCCATAGACGATCCAGGGCTGGCGCCCTACTTCGGCAGTAATCCAGCCTAACTGATTGACTATGAAGGGAAGAGGAAGAGCGATCATAGCTAAACGCAGGAACAACCGGTTGTTGTACACAGTGCCTCCCTTGAGCAGCCACAAACCCCATAGGGTAAATAAAATGAAAGCACCTCCCAGTATGATCATGGGACGATAAGAATAGAAAACAACTTTAACCGGCGGCCAGTCAGTTTCCGGAAAGCTGTTTAAGCCTTTAATCTCTGCGTGAGGCTCTCCGGTAATAAGCCAACTCAGTAAATAGGGGACGGCAATCTTATTGTTGACAGTGCGGTTTTCGGGGTCAACCAGCCCGAAGAGCAGCAGAGATGCTCCTTGCTCATCTTCAAACACAGCCTCCATGGCGGCCAGTTTGGCGGGCTGGGTATTGGCTACCTGCACGGCGTGGTAATGGCCCAGGAACAGCTGTACGACACAGGCTATAACCGCAACAACCAAACCAATGCGCAGGGATTTCCCGGCCATCTCCGCCTGCCGGTTTTTTAGCAGCATCCAGGCAGAGATTCCCACCACGAAGAAAGCTCCGGTAATAAAAGAGGCGTCAATGGTATGCAGGTAGCGGGGAAGGGTAGAAGGATTGAATACTGCTTGGAAGAAATTGGTGAGTTCCGCCCGACTGCCTACGATGTGATAGCCTGCCGGAGTTTGCATCCAGGAATTGGCCACGATGATCCAAAAAGCGGACAGGGTAGCTCCTACAGCAACCAGCAGGGAAGAGAGACGATAAAGGGTTGGTGATACCCGGTTTTCACCCCAGATTAAGACACCGATAAAGGCAGATTCCAGGAAAAAGGCCAGTATTCCCTCAGCGGCCAGGGGAGCACCGAATATGTCGCCCACATAACGGGAATATTCTGCCCAATTGGTGCCAAATTGAAACTCCATAACAATACCACTGGCTACTCCTATCACGAAAGATATGGCCAGAAGGCGCACCCATAAACGGGACATTTGCTGGTAAATAAGTTCTCCGGTCTGATGAAAGCGCCGCTGCATAAAATAAATGATCCAGGCCAGCCCGATGGTAAGCGGAGGGAAAATAAAGTGAAAACCCACCGTTACTCCGAATTGAATGCGGGACAGCAAAACTGCGTCCATTTATTGTACCTCCTTTATGGTGAGAATATTTTAATAACAACTATGAAAGATAACTGCCAAATAACTCTAAAACATTTTCTCCTTATCCAGATTTTACAACGCCTGACCAGCAATGGATCTAGTTTATGCTGGCGGAAAAGGGAATGAGAAAGAATATACCTGGAAATAATAACCTCAAAAGGATGCAGGGGAACCAGGAAAGAAACTCGATAAAATTTTCCGAAGGATGATGATAGGATGGGAACCAGAATAGCTCAAATTGTTGATTCAGCAGGGAGCATACCCCGGGATATTCTCGATAGATACCGGATAAAAGAGGTGGCTTTTAATATCTTGCTGGGAGATCAACAGTACAAGGAGAATATTACCATTACCGGTGAGGAACTTTATGAGAGGATGATAAAACAGCCTCAGCTGATTCCCAAGACTGCGGTTCCCGCAGTATTAGACTGGATCCGTGCGTTTAAGGAGAAATACGAAGAAGGATACCGCCATTTTATAGTCACCACTATTGCTGAACCCCTTTCTGCCAGTTTGCAATCGGCCAATATGGCGGCCCGGCAATTTTTGCAGGCTCATCCGGAGGCTAAAATATATGTTCTTTCCTCCAATACCTGTGCCTGCGGCCAAGCTGCCCTGGAAATAAAAATAGCCCAACTCATAGAGCAGGGCCAGTTATCCGCAGAACAATTGCTGAAACAGGTTAAAGAATATTTGCCGCGCATAATTTCCCTTTTCTCAGTGAATGAACTTACCTATATGCATGCCGGCGGCCGTATAGGAGGAGCAACGGCCTTTCTAGGCAAGCTGATTAACATCAAACCAGTATGTGAATTTGTGGACGGTATTGTGCAGCCCATAAAACCGGTACGCTGCCGGAGCAAAGCCCTGATAACCATGGCGGATGAAGCAGTAAAAAGGGTGAAACATGCTGAAGATAAAATAATCTGTGTGCAGCATGCCCTCTGCCCCCAGGATGCCGACTTTCTCATCACCCAACTGCGGGAAAAACTGAATTATACCCAGCCCATCTATCTCAGCTCGGTGGGGGCAGTGGTAGGAGCCCATTCCGGACCAGGAGCAATTGGCATCGGGATTGTTTAAGAATAATCAGAATACTGCCCATAAAGCTGCTGTATTGTCATTGTTGTGAAAATGACTTTCACGTCAGTAAAAAGGCAACCATTGTGTCATCGCGAGCGCGTAGCGCGTGGCGATCTCAATCGTTAAGACAGATAGACGAATGAGATTGCCGCGCCCCTTTCAGGGGCTCGCAATGACACATAAGAGGACCTTTCATTCATCGTGGCCTGTGCTTCAGGTGATAATTGCGAGCGGAGCGAAGCAATCTCAAACGAGGTACGCAGATTGCGAAAAAGAGATCGCCACGTCGCTTCGCTCCTCGCGATGACACGAAGAGAGCTCTTTTCACAGCAATGACACTTAAGAGGGCTTTTCATTTATCGGGTGTGTTCTAAAGGTGAAAATTGCGAGCTTCCTAAGGAACTCGCAATTTCTATGCCGATATGCATTAACCACCACTGCAGCAGGAGTATTAGCTGGCGAGGAAGTCCGGAGCGAGCTGGCTAATACTCCTGCAACCCGGCATTAAAAGAGTTTTCCCTCGTCATGTACTGTTCTGCAGGTGACTATTGCCGGTTCATACCGGTATAGACCAGAACAGCATCTCGCAAGAATTTAGCTGCCCCAGGCTTAATCCGGTCGTAATAAGCGGCAAATCTCTCATCATTTACATACATCTGGGCCAGGCCCGCATGAGCTTCCTTGCTGTAATTATCCCAGGTAAAACACAGCCACTGGCGATGCAGATCAGCAGCTTTCTGGGCCAGCTCACTGGCGGGGTCGCCGGCAGCCATAGCTTCCTTCAGAGTATCCAGAACCATTTGGCCCAGTTTTTCGAATTCAGCATACTGTTCCTGGGTCATTTCTTTCATTTTCCGGTAGGATTTGTCCACGGCTTCATCGCCGTATTTTTCTCGAACTTCTTTGCCATACTTGGCTTCGTTCTCATCAATCAACTTCTGCTTAAAGCCTTCAAATTTCTCTTGGTCAGTCATGATAATTCTCCCTTCATATTGCGCTATAGTCTTTTCCACATTGTTAATCAGTAGTTCTAATTGCTGCTTTTTTTCCAGGAGTTTGACCCGGTGTTCTCTCAGAGCAGTCAAGCTGTCAAAGGAAGGATCATTTATAATCTCCCGGATTTGCTCCAGGCCTACTCCCAGTTCCCGGAAAAACAGTATCTGCTGCAGCCTGTCAACCTCCTTGGGACCGTATATCCGGTATCCGGAAGAAGTAAGCCGGGCTGGTTTCAGCAGTCCGATCTCGTCATAATAGCGCAGAGTGCGGCTGCTGATACCTGCTGTTTTAGCCAGCTGCTGAACCGTGTATTCCATAAGGCAGATCTCCCTTCAGGAACAATAGTAAACCTTTACGTAACGTTAAGGTCAATATTTATTTACCGGGAAAAGTAGGGGGCGATGCCCACATCGCCCCGCTAGTAATATTTGCTTTTGAGAGGATATCCCCAGCTAAATCCGGGAACAAAAAGCTTTGCCAAATTCTACAGCCTGAGCATAGCTATCCTCATCGGGATTCCATAATACCTTGAGGCCGGGTTCTATAACCTCCAGCTTGGCTTCTTTAAGGCGGGACTCGATAATACCTACTGCTTCTCCGCTCCATCCATAGGAGCCAAAGGCAGCGGCTTTTTTGTTCTTGAACCCCAAGCCGGCTATCATTTCTATAATACTGGCGGCACCGGAAAGGATGCCCCGATTTATGGTGGATGAACCTACCAGGAAGGCCTTGGACTTGAAGATTTCGGTAATAACATCATTTTTGTCGGAAAGACCCACATTGAAAAGTTTGACGGCTACACTGCTGTCTGCCTCTTTGATGCCTTCAGCGATGGCCTCCGCTAGTCTCTTGGTACTGTTCCACATGGTGTCATAGACAATGGTAATCTGGTTTTCCTGGTAACTATCAGCCCACTCCAGGTACTTGTGAATAATCTGGGCAGGGTTGTCCCGCCAGATTACTCCATGACTTGGGGCAATAATATCAACGGGCAGGTTTAGACTGAGTACTTCCTGAATCTTTTTGGTTACCAGCGGACTGAAGGGAGTAAGTATATTGGCATAATATTTAATGGCTTCCTGGTATAATTCAGCCTGATCAACCAGATCGTTATACATTAACTCTGATGCATAGTGCTGTCCAAAGGCATCATTGCTGAACAGGATATTATCACCGGTCATATAGGTAAAGGAGCTGTCAGGCCAGTGAAGCATTCTGGCTTCAACGAATACAAGCTGACAGGAGCCTAAGTCCAGAGTATCCCCGGTCTTAAAGGGGACAAAGTTCCAATCCTGGTGATAGTGGCCTTTCAGAATTTTAGCCCCGTTAGAGGTACAATATATCGGAGTTTCTGGAATCTCCTTCATCAGCAGCGGCAGGGCACCGCTATGGTCAATCTCGGCATGATGAGCAATAATATAATCTATTTGCTGCAGATCCACTTCTTTTTTTAAGTTCTCTACATATTCCTCTGCAAAAGGTTCCCACACCGTGTCAATTAATACTGTTTTCTTGTCTCTGACTAAATAAGAGTTATAGGAACTGCCCCGGTGGGTGGAATACTCATGGCCGTGGAATCTTCTCAGTTCCCAATCAATTTTGCCTACCCAGCTAACCCTATCAGTGACAGCAAAACTCATAAAGCCACCTTCTTTCGTAAGTTATATACCACATAAGCATTCGTAGTATCTCCAATTCTAGCATATGCCATCGTTACGCACATCTTTTGATTAATGTTTTCCAAAATGCTGTTATACATGCGAATGGCAACTATCAGAAGCAATGACCCCCGAGCCCGCCTTGGCTTCTTTCCGAGTAATATATTTACAATAGAGAAACATTGTGTTAAACTAACAATTAATATGAAAGTCATGAAGACTTTCAGTTAAATACATACCCAGACAAAATGAACTTCATATTAAGGGAAACCACGAAGGTAAATCCGCAGGAAGCGGAGATATATACCTTCGTTTTTTTATGGGAAAGGAGCCGAGTTATGAACAAAGAATGGTGGGAACGAGCGGTTCAGTTTCACGGCCATGAATGCCCTGGACTGGCTATTGGCTGCAAAGCCTGTGAAGCAGCGATGGAGGAACTGGGCTTTATGTTTTCGGCTGACGAAGAGATAGTTTGTGTAACCGAGAACGATGCCTGCGGAGTTGATGCCATTCAGGTTATTACCGGATGTACTTTTGGCAAGGGTAATCTGATCTATCGAGGAACTGGCAAAATGGCTTTTACTTTCTTTGCTCGTGACCTTGGGAAAAGCCTGCGCTTAGTTTTCAAACCCCTGCCGCCGGAAATGGATCGCGGCCAGCGTCAACAGTATATTCTCCACGCGGCGGTTAAGGATCTGTTCGAGTTTAAGCATCCTAACTATCAATTGCCGGAGAAGGCCCGCATATTTAACTCAATGGTATGTGAAAAATGCGGGGAGGCAGCAGCGGAACATAAAATGCGCTTGCAGGATCACAAAACCGTTTGTCTGGACTGTTTTGAGGAATACACGCGAGGATGGTAAGTAACGAGTACAGCCGATATATAGGCCGCAAACGGGGCGTTATTTTTATACTGGTGCTGTTGCTTATTATTACGGCGCTTTGGGCACTTAATACCGGCTCAATAGCGTTGAATCCGGTTCAAGTTTTGAAAACTTTAATAACCGGCGGAAATCAGGTCGAAAATGTCGCCATTTGGAACATTCGCCTGCCCAGGATTCTGGCAGGTTTAGTGGCCGGTGCCGGGTTGTCGGTAGCCGGGTGCGTAATGCAGAACAATTTGCGCAACCCCCTGGCATCGCCTTCTACCCTGGGAATATCTAATGCGGCTGCCTTTGGGGCGAATGTGGCTATCATCCTTCTGGGCGCAGGTACTATTGCCAATACCGGTGCTGGACAAGTAATAATAAACAACCCTTATATGGTAACCATATTAGCTTTCCTGTTTGCTATGTTGGCAGCCCTTCTTATTGTGTGCCTGGCTAAGTTTGGAGGGTTCACTCCCGAGGCCATCGTCCTGGCCGGAGTTGCCCTGGGGTCTTTATTCACCGCCGGCACTACCATCATCCAGTATTTCGCCGAGGATGTTAAAGTGGCGGCGGTAGTATTCTGGACTTTTGGAGATTTAGGCCGGGCTGCCTGGAATGAAGTATTCATAATGCTGGTCCTGGTAACCATGGCGTTAGGGTATTTCTTCTTAAAAAGCTGGGATTACAATGCCATCAGCAGCGGCGAGGAAACCGCCCGGGGATTGGGAGTGAATGTTGACCGGGTACGTATGGCAGGTATGCTGGTTGCTTCGCTAATTACAGCCGTAGCTGTGTCGTTTCTGGGGATTATTGCCTTCATAGGATTAATAGGACCCCAGATAATGCGCAGGATTATTGGTGATGATCACCGCTTTCTGATTCCCTCCTCAGCTTTGTTAGGCTCCTTGATCCTGCTGGCAGCCGATACCGTGGCCAAGACGGTGATTGCACCGGTAGTACTTCCAGTGGGAGCGGTTACTTCATTTTTAGGGGCTCCGCTGTTTCTGTATTTATTAGTAAGGGGGTATAACAGGAAATGATTCTTTCAGTGAAAGACCTGGCTTTTAAGTATCCTGGCCGTTCAGTGTTACAGGATATTGCCTTTGACGTGGCGCCCGGAGAATGCTGGGCTGTTCTGGGTATCAATGGTGCCGGTAAATCCACCCTATTAAAATGCCTGAATCGCATCTTAAAACCCCAAAAAGGAGTTGTGTATATTCGCGAAAATGAGGTACTAAAACTCAGTAATCTGGAACTGGCTCAGAAAATGGGATATGTCTCCCAGCACCAGGAAAGAAATCGCATCACGGTATTTGATGCCATATTGCTGGGCCGCAGGCCTCACATTAAGTGGGATGCTTCCAAACATGACCGGCAGGTAGTAAGGCAAGTTATGGAGATGCTGGATTTAGAGGATTATGCCATGAGGTACCTGGATGAACTGAGCGGGGGTGAATTGCAAAAGGTAGTGATTGCCCGGGCTTTAGCCCAGCAACCGGATGTCCTGCTTTTGGATGAACCCACCAGCAGCCTGGATTTAAAAAATCAAATGGAAGTAGTCCGTTTAATTAAGAAGGTGGTCACCCATAACCATATTGCAGCTGTAGTTACTATGCACGACTTGAACCTGGCCCTGAGATTTGCTGATAGGTTTGTCATGTTAAAAAACGGCACTATATTTGCCACGGGAGGACGGGAGATTATAACAGCAGAGAATATCGAGAGTGTTTATTCTTTGCCGGTGGAGATAAAAACCTTTGACACTATACCACTGGTAATACCCAGGTAAATAATAGGGGGGAAGCATGGTGAAAAAAGTATTAATAGGTTTATTGGCTCTGATGCTGGTAGGGACCGCATTGCTGGCCGGGTGTGGAGGGAGCCCGGATAACTTGGATGAGAATGTGGGGATTACTATAACAGATATGGCTAACCGCACAGTTACTATTAAAGGACCGGTAGAAAGAGCAGTAGCCATTGGCCCAGGTGCCCTGAGATTGTATACATATATAAATGGCACAGACAAACTGGTGGGAGTGGAACAGATCGAAGTAGATAGTGCCGTCGGCCGGCCTTATAACCTGGCACATCCTGAGTTGGCTGATTTACCGGTAATTGGGCAGGGAGGGCCGCAGAATGTCCCTGATCCGGAAAAAATCCTGGCGGTTTCTCCGGATGTTATCTTTAGTACTTATGGAGAGGAACTGGCCGACATTGATAATCTGCAGGCCCAAACCGGCATTCCGGTAGTAGAACTCAGCTATGGGGAAGTTGCAGTATTCGATCCGGCAGTTTATGATTCACTAAAGTTAATAGGGCAAATCATGAATAAGGAACAGAGAGCCCAGGAAGTGGTTGATTATATGCTGGGATGCCATGCTGATCTGAACCGCCGTACGCAAGATATACCTGAGCAGGACAAACCCCGGGTCTATATAGGAGCACTGGGATCCCGGGGAAGTCATGGAATAGAAAGTACCCGGGGAAACAATACTTTACTCAATGCTATTAATGCCGTTAATGTAGCTGATGAAACAGGCAGAACCGGTTCTTTTATGATTGATAAAGAAAAGCTGTTGGCTTGGGATCCAGATATCCTTATTATCGATGCAGGCGGTCTGGCTATGGTACAGGAAGATTATAAGAAAAATCCTGGTTTTTACCGGGCTTTAACCGCTGTTAAGAACGGCCGGATATACCGGCAGCTGCCGTACAACTACTATACTACTAATCTTGATACAGCTATGGCGGATGCTTACTTTCTGGGTAAAACCATTTATCCTGAGAGTTTTGCAGATATTGACCCCGCAGCCAAAGCCGATGAAATATATAGCTTTTTATTAGGCAAGCCTCTATACCAGCGAATGTGCCAGGACTTTGGCGAATTTGCCCAGATTAGACTGGATTAAGCACAACTGAGAGCCAGGGTGTGGCTGTGCTAGCTGGTAAACGAAAGTAAAAGGAGCAACAGGTACGAACCTTTGCTCCTTTTTCACTTAGGCATTTTTATCTTCCGGCAATTGGGGATCATCCTGCTGGGCTTTTCTGAATCCTTTAATAGCTTTGCCCATAGATTCTGCCAACTGGGGCAGTTTGCCCGGTCCAAAAATGATTAAGACGATAATTAGGATGAAAACCAGTTCCCAAGGGCCGAAGTTCCCGATCAAGCCAAACATAGAATTCCTCCTTTTGTTTCAGTTTATCATTAAAAAGCCGCGCACTTTTAAGCGTAGCTATGCAATCCGGGCAGCAAATAATTAACTCCAAAGAAGGTAAACAGTACCAGAGCGAAGCCGATTATAACCATCCAGCGGGTGGTGGTGCCCGGCCAATCCCGGCTCCGGTAAATATGCAGGTAAATGGCATAGATTATCCAGGTTATTAAAGCCCAGGTCTCTTTGGGATCCCAGGACCAGTACCTGCCCCAGGCCTGTTCGGCCCAGATAGCCCCGAGAACGATAGACAGGGACAGCAGGACAAAACCTCCCCCTACCAGCAGGTAAATATGATCGTCTTTAATCGACTGACCCGCGGGGAAAAACTGTACCGCAGCCAGACCTGCCGCCAGAGCAAAGGCAGCATAAGCTACCGCCGCCGTAATAACATGCACGGTCAGCCAGGGACTCTTCAGGGCAGGCATCAGGGGAGCTACAGCACTTAGCTGATCTCTCATCAAAATTACTACCAAAGATACCAGCAAGGCCGATATCAACATCACCGCACCCGCAGCTGGCTGTATAGGGTAGCGGGTCTGCATGAGCAAGTACAGCAAGACGGTTACCCAGCTAAAGCTCAACAGGAATTCCAGACCGTTAGTTAACGGCAGTACACCGATTAATGCTGTGCGCATAACCAGTATAGCCAGGTGCAGTATGCATCCCAATATGGCCAAGCCTAAAGCAGCTTTCGCAGCCATGCTATTATGGAACTTGCCGCCCCCCCAGTAGAGCAGGGCAGAGGCAAAATAGCAAAACAGCACCACATAAATAAAAATGTCCATCAATGTTTCCATCAGTACCTCTCCCTAACCTAGATTGTATTTGCTAGAGATCACCCCGAGCTGCACCCTAGCGATGACCGGCTAATTATTATCATGCTTCAAACCATGTTTTTTTTCCTGCGCGGCGTTGCCAGCATAGCCAGGCATACCCCGAGCATCAGAGCACAACCGCCGATCAAAACCAGAGGCAATCCCGGATCGGACTTAACTTCGAGAATAGTGTAAGGCTCAACCCCGGTAAAGGTAACATATACATTTTCATCAATCTGGGCAGGTTCATTCAGTTTGGCAGCACCTATACCCAGGAGCTTGTCATTCTCATATACCGAAAAAACAATATGAGGGTTGTCCGGGCGCAAGGTAACTGAGCGCATGCCGTAGGCGGGGTTGAAGTTGGGAATATACTTGTAAATTCTTACCCGGCGGTTAGTTCCGTCGGGATCCAACCATTCCCCTTCAAAGAAACGACCTTCTTTGTTTTCGCCATTCTCAGCAATGTAAGCAGCTTTGACCAAATAACCAAAACTAGTTTGATAAGCCTTGACTCCCTGGTAATTTAGCGGGTGGTTTACACTGATGGCTATTTGATCTGTTACCTGGCCATTTTCCAGGACTGTAACTTCAGATATATATTGGGACGGAGAGCCGTCTTCATTGAATTCAATTCGGAACTCGTCCAGCTGCAGCGTAAATGGGTGCCTGATATCCAGGACTTTGGCAATATCCACCCTATCACCAGCCAGCAGGTGAATCCTGTCATTCTGCCCAGAGACAGAATATATCAACCCGCCTACCAGAACCAGTATTATTCCCAAATGAAGGGTAAAGATGCCTAGTTGCCTGTACCAGACCCTTCTGCCAAATCTTTTCAGCAACACCCGAAAGGTTAATTTAATCCGGTTAAAGGTGCAAAGAATCATGTTGACCAGCAGCAACATGAGCAGGAGCTTAAATACCGGAATTTGATAGAAGTTGCCGGGAAATACAGAACTGCCCACTGCTGCGGTAATACCAATCAAAAACAGCAAAACCAGGCCGGTCTTCATGGAAGAAGCTATACTGTATAACCTGTAAAAGCTTTGCATGTATCTGAACCTCTCAGGATAAAGGATTACCACAATAATTATGGATGGATTTATTGTACTTGAAAAACCGCCATTTGGTCATTGGGTTTATTATACAAAATACCCTTGATTTTTTCGTGCCCCGGGTTAAAAGTGCTGAAAAAGATAAAGGGAGCAAAACCCCCTTCATCCAGTTATTAGGTATATTTTAATGTTTACTCTTCTATTATCCAGACTTCTTTATCCAGATCGTCTATCCAGCTAAAAATATGACATTGGGAACAGAAAACATAGGAAGGTTCATGCATATTGTGACATATGTTGCAATCCAGTTGACCGTGGTGTGAATCGTGAGGATTTGAATCCTCGAAATCTGTGGCTGCCTTTATTTCTTCCCAACTGGACCCCTGCCCTTCTTCAGAGTGGCATTCCAGGCAAAATCCCCGAATGTCCTCGGGACCGCCTTCCAGAGGCAGGGTATAATTCCTGATTACATAGTTTATACCTTCCATAGCTTTTTCAGGAATGGTGGCATGATGACAATCCTGACAGGTTATATCTTGCAGAGAATGTTTGTGATCTAATAAAGCGCTGTCGCTCCAGGATTCATAATAGGGCTTAATGATATGGCATGTGGCACAGAAGGAAGGGTTCTCACTGGCTTTCAGCAGCCCTGCGCCCGTACCGGCACCGATTATGATTAAAGCAACCAGAACGATCAAAATAACCTTTTTATTTAAAAATCTCTCCCGAAAACTCTTGCGTTCCATTTGAAACCTCCCCAACATAAGTTTAGTGCCGGGTTAGATAAGAAGCCCAGCGCATATCCCTTGCTCATGCCTTAATTCTACAATAATCGCGCTCCTCTGCAATAGTATTTCCCTACAGTATTTTCAAGCCAACCTTCGTAATATGCTCCAAATAACATATTCTTTTTACTCCGGTATACAGAAGTTTTATTTGGATTTTTCTACAGGGCTATGTCAGAAAGGTTCGTAATTCCTAACGATGTGTGTTAATAACGGTAATGATAGACTGACACTAGAGACTGTACTAACATCAAACGATTTAGCCCGGTGGCTACTCTAATTCAAATAAGGAAAGTAATTATTTGGGAAAGGAGTAGAGATCTGATGAGTTTTGAGGACAATCAGGAAAAAGGCTTTACGAGGCGAACCTTCATAAAAGGGGCCGCTCTGGGTACAGTAGGTCTTGCCTCTGCTGGTTTGCTGGCAGGCTGTGGTGCATCGGAAGAGGCTCCCCCGGCGGAAACACCAACCGGTGAAGCGGAAAACATCCCCAGCTTCTTAAAACCCCCTCCGCCCATACCTGATTCAGAAATTACCGAAACTATTACTGCCGATGTTATCGTAGTGGGAGGCGGAATGTCCGGGCTTTGTGCGGCCATGTCTGCTGCTGAGGAAGGTGCCAAGGTTATTCTCTTGGAAAAAACCGGCCAAGTTAACTTCCGCGGCAACGATTATGGCGCTATCGGTTCCAAGATGCAGAAGCAGATTGGCAATGAAATCAATAAGATGGAAGCTGTCCAGGAAATCCTGCGCTACAGTGCCTATAAAGCCGACCAGAGGGTGATATCTTTATGGGCAAATTACAGCGGCATGGTAGCCGACTGGATAATGGAAAAAGCCGAACGCTATGGCTGCAAGCCCAAACCAGTACCCCTGGATGAGACTGTGACCCCGGGAACTACGGTACGAGGCTTTCCTACTTTAAGCTTCAGAATGGATCCCAGCGAAGTAGCTTTGAATGATGCCCCCAAGGGAACTGATCCCTGGACAGCATCCATGCGGTATACCTTGAAACAAGGCTGTATAGATGCTGGCGTTGATATTCGCTACAATTCTCCTGCAGTCCGGTTGATACGGGAAAATGATAACAAGGGAAGAGTTACAGCAGTTATAGCCGGTGAACAAGGCGCTTACAAAAAATATGTGGGAACCAAAGGTATCATCTTATGTACCGGTGACTACAATGCTGATAAGGAAATGCGGGAATATTTTATACCCTCCACTAAATACATCCATATGAACATGTATGAAATGGTAAATGGACCTATCTGTACCGGTGACGGCCACAAGATGGCTATGTGGATAGGGGCGGCTATAGATGAATTCCCCCATGCTCCCATGTATTTCGACTTTGCTGTTCCGGGCGCCCCTATTCTGGCCGATGCGCTGATGCGCCAGCCCTGGCTGAGTGTTAATGAACGCGGCTTGCGCTACTGCAATGAAGAACTGCCTTATGCCTACCTGTGTAATGCTCAGCGCCAGCAACCCGGCAATGTGCGCTGGTCGGTATGGGATTCCAAGTGGCCGGAGGAGGCACCTTCCTTTAAGGTGGTTGCCTGTAAGGACATGAGAACCAATTTCCATAATCCCGAGAATGTGAAACAGTATATAGAAAAAGGCTATATTAGAAGTGCTGAAACCCTGGAAGAACTGGCAGAAAAGATGCAAGTGCCCAAGGATAATTTCCTGGCTACAGTAGCCCGCTATAACGAACTGGCCCGGAAGGGCGTGGATGAGGATTTCGGTAAACGGGCAGCCTGTTTGACCACCATAGAAAAGCCGACCTTCTATGCAGCTCCTCTGGGAATTGCCTTGTTGGTTACTCTGGGCGGACTGAAGATAAACGATAAGCTGCAAGTTTTGGATACCGAGCACAATGTTATCCCTGGACTATATGCTGCTGGTAATGCTTCGGGAAGCTATTATGGCAACGACTACTGCGTAAATCTGCCTGGCAACAGCCATGGTCGTGCTTTCACCTTTGGTTATCTGGCTGGTAAGAGTGTAGTTCAAAATGGTTGATCAACATCAGTAGGCAAATGCTCTCCCTCCACTGAGCGAGCCTGAACTGACCAGGCTCGCTTCAGTTTTTGGGCGAATTACAGCTGTTTTAGCTCTTGACCAGTTGGTATTCCTTGATCTTGCGGTATAGGGTGGAGCGACTCATGCCCAACAGAGCCGCTGCTTCAGATATATTTTGATTAGTCTGCTCGAGAGTTTGCTCTATCATAATACGCTCGATTTCTTTCATAGACAGATTGCTGTCTGCTCGGCCCAGAAGCGGTGTTTTTTCACCGGCAGGCAAGCTCAGGTTAATCCCGGCGGTTATCTCTTCAGGCAGGTCGCGAGGGCGAATTACTCCATCTTCGCATATATTCACTGCATAAAGCATGGCATTCTCTAACTGACGGACATTTCCTGGCCAATGGTAGTGCAATAAACACAGAACAGCCGGATCACTGAGAACTGGTTCGGAAATTTGCTGCTGGCGGGCTATTTTGCTTATAAAGTAACGGGCTAATTCAATGATGTCGTTGCCTCGTTCTCTTAAGGGGGGAATATCAATCTGCAGTACTTTCAGACGGTAGTACAAATCCTGGCGAAATTGGCCCTTTTCTACCAGCTCCCTCAGATCTTTATTGGTGGCCGTTATAAGGCGGAAGTTTACAGGTATATAGCGACTGCCGCCCAGGCGCATTATTTTTCTTTCCTCCAGTACCCGGAGCAAAACGGGTTGGAGTTCCAGGGGCATATCTCCGATCTCATCCAAAAACAGGGTACCTCCGTTGGCCAGTTCCAGTTTCCCCGCCCGTCCCTGCCGGTTAGCTCCGGTAAATGTGCCGCCTTCATAACCAAATAACTCGCTCTCAATCAAGGTGCTGGGTATTGCTGCACAGTTCACAGCTACAAAAGGTCCCTCCGGCCGGCTAAGGTCATGTATAGCCTGGGCGAACATTTCCTTGCCGGTGCCGCTTTCTCCTTGCAGCAAAATATTAGCCTCCAAAGTAGCAAATTTACGGGCCATTTCCACAGCTTTTAACAATTTTGGAGATCTTCCTTTGATGGCCTGAAAGCTAAACCTTGTCTCCTGCTCGGACCGGTGAGCTTGTGTGGTCTTTTTCCGGGTAATTTTTTTCAGCTTGATTACATAGCCAAAGTTATTGCCCGAATGGTCATTGAGGGGAAGGGCTGAGCTAATCAGCAGGCGCTGGTTAAGACGCTCAATTCTCATTTCTGCATCCCGGATCGGCCGGCCGGAGCTCAATAACGATTTGATCAGGGGTTGTTCGCCTAACACATGTTCGATCGGGGTACCAATTATATGGGCTTCCGGGAGGAGTATTTGCTGGGCAACCCGATTAGCATTGGTAATGATACCGTTTTTATTTAGAGTAAGGAGAGCTTCGTCAGTTACTTGCAGGGTATGGTTAACCAGTTCATGATATAAAGCTAGCTGAAATTGATTTTGGATAGCCCAGGCTACCGAGACTACCAACCCCAGGGACTGGGTGCTTTGCTTGGAGAAGCTGGACGTTACTATACTTAACGAACCTGCCAGGTTGTAGTTAAAATCGAAAATGGGGGCCGATGAGCATGATATTTCTTCATATTTCTCGAAATAATGCTCCGGTCCGCATATTTGCATGGGCGTGCCTTCAACCAGGCTTATGCAGTGGGCACAGGTGCCTACGGTGGATTCATTCCAAATTGAACCATGAACCAGATTGAAACGTTCGTTCTGCTGGCGCAGGGCGTCATTCCCTTCAATTACCCGTAACATGGTACCTTCTTCATCGGATAGCAGAATGATGGCATCGGAGAGCATGGCTTCCAGTTGACATATATAGGGATCGGCAGCTTTGAGGAGCAATTCTTTTTGATGTACCAGTTCCCGAAAAGCCAGTTTGTCCAAAACCGGACCGTAATTGTACAGGTTATGGTCCATTCCATACTGGTAAGACCTCAGCCACGAGTTGAGCACCTTGGGTCTGATTAAGCTATCCTCAGGGATATCGAGACGTTGGCTAAGCAGGGCAGCCTTTTGCTGGCGGATTTTTTCCATAAGTATAAGATCATTTTTGTTAAGGGGCTGCACATCCAGACGGTTTTTAGTCATGGGACTAATTAACTCATCCATAGGATTCTTCACAAATACCACTCCTTAAGAGATGGTCCACCTGCTCACTACACAGGACAACCCATATCTCATTTTAACACATATAGTGATCTTTCACAGTTATACTAATGTTTCATTTTGAGACAGTACTTGGTTAAGCAACAGGGCTGTTGGGCTTCTGTTCTTGATTGATAAAACTGGCCGGCAGTTGGTATGTTTTTTGCTATGAGAAAAAGCAGCACTATTTTGAGAGAGGTGAGGCATAATGTCTATGGCAGCCCCTAATCAGGTCTACCATTTGGTAGACGGAGTGCTGGATGAAGGACTGGCTTTTGTAGCCAGGTATGTTGAGGACCGTATCCAACGTCCCGTACTTATTGCCGACCATGACGGGCGTCTGCATTATCCTGAAGTCACCGGTGGTCCCGCTGACATTGACGATTTGTTTGTCTCACTCCCTTCCCATCTCCGCGGCAAAGATTTTTACTACCAACCGGAGAAAAACTGCCTGTATTACCGGGTACGTTATAACGACAGCAGTGCTTATATAATTGCCTGCTACCTGCCTGCAGAACAGATATCCCAAGCCCTGTCAGTAATGATTGACAGCAAGTTAGCCATCAAATGCTATTTTTCCAAGCTGCATAAGAATAGTGATTGCTTGGAGCGGGAATTGGCTGAATACCTTTTCAGTAACAGCAATGCCAGTATCCGAGATATTGCCAGACTGAGCGATAACCGGCTGGAAATGGACCGGTCCTATTTCGTGACTTTGGTTGAAGCTGAGGGATTGTCTGACTGGACGAATCTCCAGGTGATCCGTTCTTATTTCTGTGAATATTTCCATCAGCATAAGTTTAAAGTCGTGCCGGTTTCCTGGGAAAATTCCCTGACCATGATAATTCCCACCTGTGTAAACCGGGAACAGTTGGATGAAGCCTTTGACTGGCCGTCTATGCTGAAGTTTAAAGAGTTTTTGGAAAAACAGTTTAACCTTAAGCTGTCCCAGGGTATCGGCCGGGTTTATCCTCTGGCGGATGTGCGCAAAAGTTTTTATGAAGCCCGGGTAGCTTTGACCCTGCCCCGGCTGCTGGGGAAGAAAAATTTCGTACAAAAATTTCCTGAGCTGGGCCTTTATTACCCCATCTTTGCTCAGGATCCCCAGGACATTATAGACTTTTGCCGGCAATCTCTGGGCAAAATTATTGAATATGACGAAAAAACCGATGGAGAGCTCCTATTAACCTTGCGAAAACTCCTGGATTCCAGTTTTAATATGAAAAGCACCGCCGACAGCTTGTTTATTCATGTAAATACCCTCTACTACCGGGTCAATAAAATAGAAGAACTGCTGGGAATCGATTTCAACAATATGGATAGCCGGGTGAATTTGTTCATTGCTCTTAAAGTATGGGATACTTTGACCATCAATGGTTTGGTTTAACTATGGTTAGATCCAACTCCGGCTCAGGTGGAAATACGGATAAAATGCCGGGATGCATATAAAGCTGATATTGAATGCCAGGGAACCCCGTTAACGGTGAGGATCGTTAACGGGCATTTTTTGTTCTGGAAGAAAAAAATCAGAGAAATAAGATCTTGACGAGTAAACGGGTTTTTTATAAAGTAAGTTAGAATTCTAATAATAATAAATCTAACTTTCTTTTGAGGTGTAATTATGGATAAGGAACAGGCCCTGGAGCTGCATGTCCTGCTTTTTTCGTTTATGGGGCGGTTTCATGACAAGTTTTTTATGAACTACCGCCAACATTTGGATACGGTCTTTCCCCTGAAGAAGAACCAGACTAAGATCATCAGCGTGCTTTATCATCGTAATGGCCTTACCTCAACCGAACTGGCCAGAATGCTGGATATTGAAAAGGGCGGGCTGACCAGTATTATTGATCAACTGGAACAGATGAACCTGGTTGTTCGCCGCCCTGATGCCCATGACCGTCGTAAGCAACTGCTTAGTTTAAGCGAGCAGGGACGGAGATTAATGGAGCAGGTAATGGAGCGTTATACCGAAAGCATTCAGGAGCAGTTTAAGCTGGTAGATCAGCAGGAACTGGATCAATTCATAAACAGCTTGCGCTGTGTAGTTGATTTTATGGAGAAAATTTGACAAGGAGACCCACTATGGACAGAACTGACGCATTGAGATACCAAAAAGTTACCAGTTTGCTCTGGAGTTTTTCCCTGCCCGCCATTGTGGGCATGGTGGTAAATGCCCTCTACAATATTGTGGACAGGATATTTTTAGGCCGGGGTATTGGCACACTGGCTATTGCCGCTACTACCGTAGCCTTCCCCATGATGATCATACTCATGGCGGTATCGGTTTTGATCGGTGTGGGGGCCACCGCATTGATATCTATTCGCCTGGGAGAAGGAAAGCAGGAGGAAGCGGAAGTAGTTGCAGGCAATGCCATGACCATGCTGGTATTATTGCCGGCGGTATTTGCTTTGATTTTCTTTTTATATACTGAGCCTATTTTGACCCTGTTCGGAGCCAGCCAGGAAGTAATGCCTTATGCCAAAGATTTTATGAAAATTATTATGCTGGGTGCTGCTTTCAGCTCTTTAGGCCTGGGCGCCAACAATTTTATTCGCGCCGAAGGCAACCCCCGTATGGCCATGTACACCCAGCTGCTGGGCGGGAGCATCAATGTGGTTTTAAATTATATTTTCATTTTCCAGTTTGGCTGGGGAATGAAAGGTTCGGCTTTTGCCACGGTTCTGGCTCAATTAGCCACTTGCCTGTGGGTAATGAGTTACTTTCTGGGCGGGCGCAGTTTGGTGAAGATTCGCTGGAAGAATTTGCTTCCCAAACGGTCTGTGCTGGCCGGCATCATGGCTATAGGATTTGCCCCCTTTGCTATGCAGGTGGCCAACAGTGTGCAGCAGCTGATTTTAAATAAGACTATTATACATTACAGCGGTGACATTGCTCTCTCTGCGGTAGGAATAATGATGAGCATAGCTACTATTATGTTCATGCCTATCTTAGGTCTTGCTCAGGGTGCTCAGCCTATCATCGGCTTCAATTATGGAGCCCGCCAGTATGGCAGGGTAAAAGAAACATTTAAAATTGCTGTCATGGCAGGAACGGCCATTGCTGGAACCGGCTGGCTGGCAGTCCATATATGGCCATCCCAGATAATCGGGCTGTTTACCCGGGATGACCAGGAGCTTATTAATCTGACCACCCATGCTATAAAAATCTATTTTCTCATGTTCCCGGTAATAGGCTTTCAGATTATAGGTTCCAACTACTTCCAGGCAGTGGGCAAGGCGCTGCAGGCAACTATTCTCAGTCTGTCCCGGCAGGTACTGATATTCATTCCCATGCTGCTCATACTGCCCCGCTTGTGGGGTATTGAAGGAGTCTGGAGAACCCCTCCTATATCAGATTTTCTGTCCGTGCTCCTCACAGGAACCTTTATCTTTTTTGAAATGAGAAAAATAAGCCGGCTGGAGAAGAGGGGCCGGGAATGGGAGGATGAGGATGACCTGGCCAGTGCCTGTACTGATACTCCCTAACGGTTTTCATGCCTCATAAAAAGGTCTAGCTGTGAAAGCAACAGGTGCTTTTGTTTGGGAGGTTTCTGCAAATATTTCTAGGCCCTATTGCAAGGGTTTGGGCAATAGTAATAATAACGGAACAAGACCTACAACAGTAAAAGGCAGGCGATGCAGATGAGTTACAACAGGGTAAGTGCGGAAATTGTAGCTGAGCTGACCAGTATTGTGGGCCCTAGGAATGTTGTAGTTGATCCGGACCAGCTGTATTGCTATTCATATGACGAAGCAACCGAGTCCAAATGGCAGCATCTTCCCGAGGTTGCAGTAAAACCGGAAAATACCCAGCAGGTTTCCCGCGTTATGCAGTTGGCTAACCGGGAAAGGATACCCGTTACTCCCCGGGGGGCCGGAACCGGTTTGGCTGCCGGGGCAGTTCCTTTTTATGGCGGGATTGTCCTGTCTTTGGAAAGAATGAACAAAATAATCGAGCTTGACCAAGCCAATATGTTCATGGTGGTGGAACCAGGTGTAACTACCGCTGAGGTACAGCGCTGCGCCCAGGAGGCTGGATTGTTCTATGCCGGTGATCCCTGCAGTGCCGACAGTTCTTTTATCGGCGGGAACATCGCCACCAATGCCGGCGGCAACAAAGCTATCAGATATGGAGTTACCGGCCAGCATGTTTTCGGACTGGAAGTAGTTTTAGCCAATGGTGAGGTATTGAACTTAGGCGGTAAGATTATTAAGGAAGTTTCCGGCTATAACTTAATCCAGCTGATTACTGGTTCGGAAGGCACCCTGGGGATCATAACCAGGATATATTTAAAACTGCAGCCCCGACCGAAGTTTAATGGGGTTATTATGGCTCCCTTCGACAGCATTCCCGCTGCCATTCAGTTGGTACCCAAGATGATCACTGAGAGCGGGATTGTGCCCACCTCCATCGAGTTCATGGATAATGTGTGTATAAAAGCAGCGGAACGGTTCCTGGAACGCCAGCTCATGTTCAACCAGGCAGCAGCTTTCGTAATTATTGAATTGGACGGCAACAGTGAAGTCCAGTTAATGACTGAAATGGAGATGCTGGCGGATCAATGCTATCAGAATAACGCTCTGGATGTTCTGGTAGGGGATAATGCCTCTACTCGGGAAAGAATTTGGAAACCGCGCCGGGTTCTGGCCGAAGCCCTGCGGGTGATCAGCCCGGTTTACTCCATGGAAGATATTGTAGTTCCTATCAGTCAGATTCCCGACACCGTCCTGGCCATAAATAAGCTATCGGCAAAATACGGCATCAGAATAGCCAATTTCGGCCATGCCGGAGACGGCAACATCCATACCACTCTCCTGAAGGATAACCTGACTGACCAGGCCTGGGAAGAGGGCAAAGAGAAACTTCTGGACGAACTTTATAGGGAGGTTTATGCCCGGGGAGGCAAGATCTCCGGTGAACACGGCATAGGTGCCAAACGCAAGGATGCTTTGGCCCGCTATGTGGATCCCATTGCCTTGCAGACCATGAAAGCCATCAAGAAAGCTCTGGATCCTAATAATATTCTTAATCCGGGGAAAATATTTGACCTTGAATAAGCAGGAGCGTTAGCCAGGAGGCAGTAGTATTAGCCAGGCGAATGACTTACGACAAGCCGTGGCAACCCACGGCGCAACTGAGGGCTGCGAAGGGGAGCGAGAAACAGGATGTTTCGAGCAGCGAGTACTGAGTGCATGGATACCGAATTACCCGAATTACGAGCGGTCCCCTTCGCACTTAAAGTTTGCCGATGTGTTGCAGGCGAGGAGTACCGGAACGAGCCGGCTAATACTCCTGCCTTCCGACATACGTTCCTGTTAATGATCAACATGAGATTGCCACGAGATTCGCACTCGCAATTGTCACCAGAAGAACAGGCCACGATGAATGAGAAGACACCTTTTGTGTCATTGCGAGCGCAGCGAAGCAATCTCAAAAGAGGTTCGCAGGCTGTGGAAAGGAGATCACCACGTCGCTTCGCTCCTCGTGATGACAAAAAAGGAAGCCATTTTCACAGCAATTATCACCTGTGACACAGGCCGCGATAAATGAAAAGTTACCTTTGGTGTCATTGCGAGCGCAGCGAAGCAATCTCAAAAGAGGTTCGCAGGCTGTGGAAAAGAGATCACCACGTCGCTTCGCTCCTCGTGATGACACAAAAGGAAGCCATTTTTGCAGCAATGACATTTGAGCAGACCGCGATGACACGGTGAGAACACTTTCAAAACAATGATTAATGAAGGCAGCTCAGCTATGGCTTACCTGCCTTTTCAAATCCATGGAGGCAGCTATGATGAGAGAATGTAAAGTCTGCTTACAGGACGTCGCTATGACCTTTCAGACCCTCGAAGGAGAAACAGAAGCTTTACGGAGCATTACCCTGGATGTTTATGAGGGTGAATTTGTCAGCATAGTGGGACCCAGTGGCTGCGGCAAGTCAACCATATTAAATATCTTGGCGGGTCTCCTGGAACCAACCCGCGGTTCAGTAAAGGTTCAAGGCAAAGTAGGTTACATGTTTCAGAAGGACCATCTCTTTGAATGGCGCAACGTCCTGCGTAATTGCCTGATCGGACCGGAAATCCAAAAGCAGGATTTAAAATCAGCACGGGCTTATGTAGAACAGCTCTTGCGTAAATACGGCCTGGGTGACTTTTTGTATCATTACCCCCGGCAGCTTTCCGGCGGTATGCGCCAGCGGGTGGCCTTAATTCGTACTCTGGCTATATGTCCTGATATTCTGCTGCTGGATGAACCCTTTTCCGCCCTGGATTACCAGACCCGACTGACCGTGGTTGATGAAGTGTGGAAAATCCTGCGCCAGGAAAAAATGACCGCTATCCTGGTGACCCACGATATTGCCGAGGCAATTTCTCTGTCTGATCGGATCTACGTACTGTCCCGCCGCCCGGCGGTAGTAAAAAACATCTATACCATTGAGCGGACTGTTCCGGGGCTAACTCCTTTGCAAAACCGCAAAGATGAACGTTTCCGCATTTATTTCGATCAGATCTGGAAGGAGCTGGACATCCATGCCGAAATCTAACCACCTATCCCCCCAACGCCGCCAGTACCTGCGAAAGCAAAAGATTCAGCGAATTAGTATATTCACTACGCAAATAGCTGTGCTGGCAGCGTTCTTTTGGCTGTGGGAAGTAGCTGCCGATCTGAAATGGATAGATTCTTTTGTAACCAGTCAGCCTTCGCGGATGTGGCAGACCATGCTCACTATGCACAGTACCGGGGAATTGTATTTACATGTATGGACCACCGTCTGGGAGACTATTATAGGATTTACCTCCGGTACCATAGGTGGGCTGGTTATCGCCATAATTCTGTGGTGGTCCCCCTTTTTGGCCCGGGTAGCCGACCCTTATCTGGTAGTGCTGAATGCCCTGCCCAAAGTGGCTCTGGGACCGATACTTATTGTCTGGCTGGGCAATGGCCAGCCGGCGATAATCGTTATGGCTCTTTTAATATCCATTATCGTTACTATCATAAGTATGCTGCAGGGATTTTTGTCCGTAGATGAGGACAAGATCAGATTAATGCAGGCTTTCGGAGCCGGGAAGGTGACTATTTTTGCCAAGGTTATACTGCCAGCCAGCCTGCCCAATATGATTTCCGCCTTGAAAGTAAACGTGGGCTTATCCTGGGTAGGAGTTATAATGGGAGAATTCCTGGTATCCAAGGCCGGTCTGGGTCACCTGATCATTTACGGCGGGCAGGTATTCCATCTGGATTTGGTAATGACCAGCGTAATTATCCTGGCCCTGTGTGCCGCAGTTATGTATGTGGCAGTAGCTTACCTGGAATCCAAGCTGCTGCGCTGGCAGTCCTGATTTTTCAATTGCAGCCGCGGCTAAAGCAGGGTTATTATCCGGGCGAGTGATGTACCCCGAGCCGTTGCCGCCCAGGGCAAAACTGGGAGCTGTGAACGCAGGCTGTTTTCACATCAACAATTCTGCAGGATGGTCCAGAAGCTCTCTGCTCCAGTTTTTTGGAGTAAAGCTAAAGGACCATCCTGATTTTTGAAGAATTAATGCCTTGACCTTACCTTATACTAAGGTTGAAAAAACTAGCAGAGGATGATCAACATGAAAATTTCTTATAGCCTGACAGAAAAAAACTTTAATGAAATTACTGCTCAGCTATCGCAGACGGCTATGGGTATCATCAAGGCGGACACGGTTATTAAGGGTGGACGAGTTGTTAACGTAAATACAGGAGAAATCCTGGAAAACCAGGATATTGCCATCAAACATGGCCGTATTGTTCTGGTGGGCAAAGCCGATCACACCATCGGGGAAGAAACGGAGATTATTGATGCCAGCGGTTATACCCTGGTGCCGGGTTTCCTGGATGGACACCTGCATGTGGAAAGCAGCATGATGGGTGTAGGGGAATTTACCCGGGCAGTGCTTCCCCGGGGTACTACTACTATCTTTATGGATCCCCATGAAATAGCTAATGTTTTGGGCATGAAGGGGGTCAAGTTGATGCTGGAGGAAGGACGGGCTATGCCCATGAAAGTATATGCCACCATGCCTTCCTGTGTACCGGCAGCTCCCGATTTTGAGGATGCCGGGGCCATATTTGGACCCCAGGAAGTAGCCGAAGCCATGGAGGATGACCGTATCATTGGATTAGGGGAAATGATGAACTTCCCAGGAGTAATCTATGGTGATCCTAGTGTTCATGGGGAATTAAAGGCTACCCTGGATGCAGGCAAGCCTATTACCGGACATTATTCTATTCCGGATTTGGACGTTGGTTTGCAGGCATATGCAGCTGCCGGAGTAGCTTCCTGCCACGAAAGCACTACTAAAGAAGATGCCCTGGCTCGCATGCGGCTGGGTATGTACGCCAAGCTCCGGGAAGGTTCAGCCTGGCATGATGTGAAAGAAACCGTACGGGCTATCACCGAAAACCGTATTGATACCCGTTATGCTATTCTGGTGACCGATGATGTTCATCCTCACACCCTTATAGAATTAGGCCATCTGGACCATGTGGTCCGCCAGGCCATCCGCCAGGGGGTAAATCCTATCACAGCCATTCAGATGGTAACCATCAATACTGCCCAGTGCTTCCGGGTGGACCGTCACCTGGGCAGCATATCCCCGGGGCGCTGTGCCGACATAGTATTCCTGAGCGATTTAGCTGAGGTTAAAGTGGATAAAGTTATGGTGGATGGCAAACTGGTAGCCGAGAAAGGAAAAATGCTGGTACCCATCCCGGCTTTTACCTATCCCGAGGAAGCCCGCCATTCCGTACACCTCAAGCAGCGGCTGACTCCCGAAATGTTTAAGATTGCCGCTCCTGCCGGAGCCGCAAAGGTTAAGGCTCATGTAATAGAAATCATCGAAGCCCATGTGGGAACCTATCATCGTATAGTGGAAATGGATGTGGTGGATGGACAGCCCCGCCACCAGGGAGCTGAAGATATTGCCAAGGTAATGGTCATGGAAAGACATGGCGGTCCGGGCACTTTTGGCCTGGGATATGTGAAAGGTTTTGGCCTCAAGGGTGGGGCAGTAGCCTCTACTGTAGCTCATGATTCTCACAATCTCCTGATCGTAGGCACCAATGATGAGGATATGGCTCTGGCTGGCAATACCTTGGCCGACCTGGGTGGCGGTATGATAGCTGTCAGGGATGGTCAGGTACTGGCAGTTCTTCCCCTGCCCATAGCCGGTCTTATGTCCGACAAACCGGTGGAAGAAGTAGCCCAGGCAGTGGCCCGTCTGGACGAAGCCTGGAAGGAACTGGGCTGCCAACTGGTTTCTCCCTTTATGACCATGGCTTTAATCAGCCTGCCGGTCCTGCCGGAATTGCGCCTTACCAATCGCGGCCTGGTGGACTGTCTCAATTTTAAGATGCTGCCTTCGGTGGTGGAATAAAGGAAGGTACTACTCTCGGGAAGAATCCTCTGATGCTGGAGCAGCGGGCAGGTCTTTGTTTATCTCATCCAGTAAGTTGACATATAAGAGCAGTTCTTCCCGGGAGGTTATATTGAGTTTGGCATAAATATGCTTGGTGTGGGTTTTAATGGTGTTTATGCTCAAACACAGGATTTCTGCGATTTCTTTGGCAGTGTTTCCCTTTGCGTATAGGTCATATACCGCTCGTTCCGAGGGGGATAGTTTGGCAGTGTTTTGAACGAATTCATCCAAAAGGGAAAAGGACAGGTTCTTTTCCCGGGCACCTTCATATAATTCCCGGTTGCGGGTGGCCAGATAATTGATGAGGTTGTCGATTTCCGGTATTTTAGTCGGGGGAGCTCCACTCAGATTATCTGACTGGATAATTGCCAATCCCTGGGAAATAGGTTTCAGGAACCGCTGGCTGATAATTAATGCAGCGGCTATTCCTAAGAGCACCAGGATGCTCAGCAAGGAAATCAGCATAACATTTAATCTGGCCACCGAAGCAACCAGGTCCTCCTCAGGAATCAATACAGCGGCTATCCATTTTTCCGCTGCAAAAGCTGAGCCTTCTGGATATAAGCGTACCGGGGTATGAAGCCCCCAAAAGGAACAATTATTATTTTGCCGGTAAGTGTAGAAAGAGCGTTTGTTCTTGCTGATATTCAGAGGGGAATTATCGCTGACAAGGTTCCTGACTGAGTAGCTGCCTGATACTAGGGCTTGGTTTAAATTCAGTGTTGAGCCGGATTGAGGAGCCAGCAAACAGAAAAGACGGTTATAAGTGGTTTGATGAGGCATGTAGGACAGCTTAAAAAACATTGCGCTTACATCCATGCCGCAAACACCAAAAACATTGCCCTGGGAATCGATCAAGGGTACTGAACATATCATAACTTCACTGTTAGTGCCGGGCAGTGCCAAAGCCGGAGTCCAGTAATACAGGCGTGATAAAGGCAGATCCTTGTGGAGGCGGGCCGCTTCCATGGGACGATGATAATAAGGAGCTTGGCGGGTGTCAAATTCCATTTTCCATTGGGCGTCCAGGGGCAGTGAGTTGGAACGGCCAATGCTGGGAAAACCCCGGAGTACGATAATATTGGGGGCAGAAGCGCTGATTACGTTAGGTTCCATATTTTTTAGGTATAGACCGGCTTTGGAGTGTTCCGCCTCCTTAAGCTGGGGGTTAACCGTGGCATCGAGGATAAAGAAAATACCGCTGCTCTTGGATTTTTGCAGGGTCAGATAGGTTAGATCAAATTGAGCAGCTATTATTTTATCCAGTTGGTGGGGGTGTTCTTCCAGCTGGGAGAGAGGCACCCCTAATTGCTGGGAAGTCTTTTCAATACTTTGGGATAACTGCCGGGCAAACTCAATGGCCTGCACGGATAGTTCACCGTAATTACTGGAGATTTTCGCGGCGGTATGGTTAAGTTCACTTTCAACCAGTGTCTCACTTTCCGACAAACCAGCAGTAAAAATCCCGGTAATGATGAGGATGGCTATTACTCCTAGCATGATAGTTATTACCAACACCATCAGGAGGAGAAAAAGCCTGATACCCAATGGCAAACCGGCTTCAGCCGACAATCCGAAACGCTCTGTTAAATACTTTCTAGACAGCCATCTGCTATTCAATAGGATTACTCCTCATTAGCTCGCAATTATCACCTGCGGTGCAGGCCACGATAAATGAAAAATCATCTTTAGTGTCATTGCTGTGAAAATAGCTCTTGCTGTGTCATCGCGAGGCACGAAGTGCCGTGGCGATCTCGTTCACATACCTGCAGGCACCGTTAGAGATTGCTTCGCTGCGCTCCTCGCGATGACACAAAGAAAGCTGTTTTCACAGCGATTATTTCTCAGCCCATTTTTCCGCAAAGTCCTGGAAAGCGGTGCCAGCTACAGCTTCATAAGCAGATTCGGAATCGCTGCCGGTAACAATATCGAGATATAACTTTCGGGAACTGCTGGCTGTCTCACGAAGCTGGCTTTCATACTGTTCCTGGAGTTGGTCTATTCCTTCAAAAAGGGGCGGTATGAAAAACTGATATTCTGCCTGCATCTGCTGGCAGGTTTTCAGCAATTTCTTTATGTTGTCATCGGAAGTTTGTTGGATTTCCTGGGACATAATTTCACCAAATGCCGCTTTGGTGACGGGCAGGTAGCCGGTGGACGAAACAAAGCGCATATTGTTTTCCGGGCTGGTAAACCATTTTAAGAAAACTGCAGCAGCATAAGCCTTTTCCGGAGAGGATTTGATCACGCTCATTCCGGCGCCCCTTTGCAGGGCCATTTTCTTGCCTCCCTCAAAAACCGGATAGGGCAGTATGGCCAGTTCAGCAGGTTCGGAAGTATTGTCAGCATAAGTAACCGTGGGAGAGAAAAAGGAAACCCCTGCTGTGGAACCAATGGAGCACACAATATCGCCGGTTTTGGCCAGGTCGGTAGCGTAGCCGTCAAAGATAGCCACATGACCCAGTACGGCAGGTTGGTAGTAATGATACCACACTTTCTCAAATTCAGGGGCAGCAATATTAAGGCGGCGATCTTTAATAAATTCGGCCCCCAACTGCTGGCAGCCGATCAGCGAGTAATTAAAAATCGAATCAGGTATAAAAAAAGCTTTGCCGTCATTCGGCACCTCCGGAGTTTGCTGATCGGTCCACTCATAGTATATGGCTGCAGTTCTGGCTATTCCCTCAAAACTATGCAGGTCTTCCAAACTGGCTCCGGTGTCGCTGGCAAAACGATTAAAAATTGTAGTGTTTACAAATAACACTTCCGTTGATTTAGCGGTGGGAAAAACATAAAGTCCTTCACCATCTATACGGCCTTCCTGTATAAACTCCGGAATGTAGGCGGATATTTCCTCAGGGGTGAAGTAATCGTTCAAGTCAACTAACAATCCTTTTTCAGCCAATATAAGAGCAGTTTTGGGATAAGCTGTGGTTATGTCAGGCAGGTCAGGTGCCCCCGGGTCGCCATTGGCTGCCATGGTCAGTTTTTCATGGAGAGCAGCACTTCCGGAGATAGAAGTTACATTGATTACAATCCCCTTTTCGGCTCCCGTGGTTTCATTAAATTCATCAATCATTGCATCCATAGTATCTTTCAGCTGACCGCCGTAGTTATGCCAGAGAGTAAGGGTAACCGGATGGGAGGGATCTAACCTGGCAGATTCTCCGCACCCTGCCCATAGGGGTATAGTTACAACCATTAATAATGCCAAGAGGAACAAGTGTTTTCTCATATTGCCCTGCCTCTCAATTTCGACTCCTGCTTTAACCTGAACTATGCTCATTAATATTTGCTAGATAGAGGAAAATACCTTCTTTATCGTTAAATGTAAAAATTCCGACAATAACGGCTTCACTCCCAAGGTGATTTTATTGGTTAACAGAAAGGAATCACCCTGGGGGTGATTCCTTATAAACCCGGATTTATATATATTCAGGAATATCAGAGCTGCTAAATAAAAATTTAGGAGGTGCTTATAGTGTCGGATCTCAACATGGAAACAAACTTTACCCCGGAAGACATTGAAAGCAGTAAAGTTATGGCAGGACTGGCCTATATCCTCTTTTTCCTGCCCCTGGTAGTATGTCCCGATTCCCCTTATGGAAGGTATCATGCCAATCAGGGACTGCTGCTGCTTTTATTGGGACTGGGAGGCAGTATTATTCTCAGCATTATTCCAATAATCGGCTGGTTGCTGTTGCCCATTTTTGCCCTGGTGGTTTTCATCATAGCAGTTATCGGACTGATTAACGGATTTACCGGGAAAGCCAAACCTATTCCCATTATCGGGAAATATCAACTGATCAAATAGTTTTAACGTTCAAGTTAAATAAGGAAGAGGGATGATGATGAGCAAGAAGATTGTAGCTCTACTGCTGGTTGTTTTCATGATAGCAGTTGTAGGAGGCTGCGGGGTCAGAGACAAGGTAACTGAGGAAATTACCGAAAAAGTAACGGAAGGGGTTATAAACAAGGCGCTGGATGGAGAAGGCAGCGTTGATATTGAGGGCGGTAAAGTAACCATCAAAGGTGAAGATGGAGGAGAGTACAGTTTTGGTGATACTGAATGGCCTAAAGATGGTGCCGCCCAGCTCTTGCCCAAGTTTGATAAAGGCAAAATTTCATCGGTTCTGAATTCCGATACGGTTTGCGTAATCATGGTTGAGGAAGTCGAGAAATCCGATTTTGAAGCCTATGTAGATGAAGTAAAAGGTCTGGGCTTTACCAATGAAGCGTTCGAGTTTACCAGTGATACCACTGGAACATATATGGCTAAAAAAGATGAAAAAACCACTGCCTCTGTGCAGTATGACCTGGAAAACAAATTTTTGACTATCGGCCTCGAGATCAGCGAATAAGGTTAACTTATCAGGGAGAAGGATGCTTAGGCATCCTTCTCAGACTGTCAAAGAAGTCTTTTAGCGGTTAGACGTTCGAGATTGCCACGCCCCTCCGGGGCTCGCAATTGTCACCTGAATAACAGGCCACGATAAACGAAAACTTAAGCCTGTCATCGCTATGAAAGGAATTCTTA
>ENA-OWOZ01000330-OWOZ01000330.1-bioreactor-metagenome-genome-assembly--contig:-NODE-330-length-66209-cov-16.408894_pt1 | contig 66209 bp, 64 predicted proteins | sample MGYA00238140_ERZ651804 | MGnify/ENA primary metagenome ERZ651804 (study PRJEB26910, sample SAMN07631232) | bioreactor metagenome | isolation source: Switchgrass digestor | place: USA: Dartmouth...
TGGTGGTCTAACACCGGCTGCTGCCAGAGTGGCTTGATACTATGTGCTGGTGTTACAATTTTGCTTGACCACGTCAGGTACATAGCCAATTTTAATTATACAGTTTTCAATACCATCACTAGTCCAGATCCAAAGATAATTAACAGGATATGAGACATAAGTGTTATATAACCATTCAGTATTCAGCAGGTCTTGTGAAAGAATGGCCTGAGAATAACCAACGATTTTATATCCTCTCGGTAAAGGCAGCGCACTCAAATCAATCCATGGCATGCGCGCTTGAAATTGTTCCTGACTCATAGGGAAATGCTGTGTTGTAAGGTTAACCTTTGGAATACTCTTGAGATCGAATTGAGATATATCAGGATCAAAATTGAACTCTAATATTTCACTAAAACTAATTAATTCTCCACGAAGGCCATATTTGTACTCAGCGAGATGTAATTTTGTTTCCTGGTCTATTAGATATTTATATGCTAACTGTCGACTGCGTTTGCGATAGATATCTATAACCATACATTCATGACCAGCTAGAGTTTGGTACCCACTTAATCTCAATTCATAATTAGAAAACAGAAGGTCAATATCAAGTTCTGGCTCCCATGATATCTCATATTCAGCTTGATACTGATACCGTGAACCGTTTGGCAGTTCAACCTGGTTAATCACAAGACTGCCAAAAACGTATGAAGATAAAATTACTTCGTATGGGTTTCCATCGATGATGTATGTTGTTTTTGTTTTTATATAGTAATTTTCAATATCAATCGAACACAAGTGAGATAAGATCTAAGTCATTAACAGATGATTCGGCAACATTGTTATGTCCTTCACTACAACCAACTAAGAAAATGGACATTAGTAGAATTAATAATACCGACAAACGCCTATACCACATTAAGAATCCTCCGTTCTATTATCAGGCTCGTTAATTTTTGCATCAAGTTGCCTTCTACTAGCCAACACATCCAATAACTGTTTAAAAAGGTTATTAAACAAAGATATTTCGGTTACTAATCATTCAATCGCTTTACATCGCTATCACTTTCTCTAAATCCTCTTGTTTTTCAATATCCCGATTCATTACCATCCTCACTCCTATAAACTAAGTTAGGAAGCCAAAACTGTATATGTAATATTTTTTGTATTTATTCATATTGTAATATAATTCCTCCTAAATTCTCATTATACGTACTTATCAAATAAGGAACTATCTTACAGAGAAAATCCAGTTGTTTAACTGACTTGTTTAACAATACATAAAAAAGGAATGAATCCGATTAAGTACCGAATTCATTCCTCAACAACTAACACCTTACACTAACGCGCCAGTATCTTCAGTTGTTCACCAACCAATTCGCAATATAATCATACCCCTGCTTTGAAGTACCTAACTGCCGGAAGACAATCTTTCCTTCACTGCTGACCAAGTACACAGCCGGAGTAATTGTCGCCTTAAATCCCCATTTAGCAGATTTATCCGCATCAACATAAACAGGGAAATGCCAACCCTTCTGTACAAAATAATCTCTAACTTCCTCACGCGAATTAGTAATATTGACCGGCATCACCTTCAGCTGATCATTCTCAATTAGCAATTCATTCACTGCATCTAAAAACTGCACACTTGGCTGACAGCCAATATACCACAGTACCAGCAGTGTCTCCTGATCCAGCAGCTCTTTGAATTTCACCTTCTCCCCCAGTCCATTGATCACTGTAAAGTCAGGCACCATACTGCCAACTCCTGGTGGTTGACCCTGAAGATTGGCGATATCCTCCCGAGCTTGTTTTTCCTGCTGGTAATTGAAACCTAAGATACAAATAAGAATAACTGTCAGCACTAAATTCAAAATAAGTGTCCTTATATTAATCCTGCCAGTCATAGCAGCCACCTTTCTTTAGTTCAATCTTGGCGTTCTGCCCAGACATTCAATTGGATCCAGCGTCGCGCCCTTCCATGACGGATACAGACCTACTAGTATAGTAAATACTACCAGGATGCCAAAGCTAATCAGCACTAATGTCCCGTCAAAGATCATAGGCAGTTCCAGCAGACTGATCAATGGGTGCGCCAGATATCCTGCAATAACCCCCACTCCGCTGGGCATTAAAATTGTCACCATCGATTCCATCAGCATCTGCTGGAGAATATGTGCAGGCCTAGCTCCTACTGCTACCCGCAAGCCAATCTCCTGCCGCCGCCGCAGAACCTGAATCATCTGCATTCCGAACATCCCCAATGCTGCGACGATCATCACCAGACAAGCGAAACCCACCAAAATAGCAATCAGCACATTTTGTGCTCGCTCATCACCAACGCTCTGTGCTGGCAAGGGATTGACTACATAGTCTGCTTTAAAAGCCATAGTTTCCAAAAGGCTGACCAGTTCTGTGGCATCCAGCACATTGCCCTTCAGCCAGATGCTCCGGTAGAGCCCCACTTGATCTGCCAGTGGTAGAGCTGCCATTGGATAAATCACGAAATTATCTGAAGTCAGCCGGAATTGCGCTTGAGAATACCCATCCTTGTTTACAGTCTTTACCAGCAGTTCGGTCTCATCTTCCAATACTCCGATAATAGTCAGTGTCACATCCAACAATTTTGCATAAAACTTTTGCCCTAAACTGTTAGCAATTGTGCCATATAGTTCCTTAGCTAAGCTTTCACTTATCAAGCATACCAATTGCTCATTTTCCTGTGCAGTAAAATATCTTCCTGCTCGCAAACTGGGAGTGAAAGTCTCCAGGTAAAGATGATTTGTTCCCAGATATTCATGATCGTAGTTCCAGCTCGCATCCCAGTATTCCGTCAGCATACCACCTTGTTTGGTAACCGCAGCAATGTACTCCTTTGGTAAAGGGCCAAGGTTGGCATATAAGCTGTTTTTAGCTATCCCAATCACCGAAATACCCGGGGGATACTGAGCTCTCGCCAATTCTTCCTCATACATAATCCCTCTGGTTAAGCCAATTACGATCACCAATACGACTCCAATTACAAACGCTTGAAAGATGAAAAAACGATTTTTTTGTCTACCTTTCACCTGTCTCACCTCTCCTGCCGCAGCACTTTAACCGGATCTACCATAGCTGCTTGACGCGCGGGGATCACCGCAGTAATCCATCCTACCAGCAGAGCTAGGATCAGTCCCGCCAATGTTGTAAAAATATTGAATGCTGCCCAATACATACCGATATAGCGGTTCATCAAGGTGTTCACAATACCCGCTAGAACAACTCCTAGATATCCGCCTTGCAACGCGCATGCCAGAATTTCTCTGGTAATCTCCCTACCGAGATGCTGAGGTAATGCTCCCAAAGCTACCTTCAAACCAAACACTCGCTGCTGGTCATAAACATCAGCAGAAGCAATCTGTATGATGTTTAACCCAGCCAGCAGAAATACCAAAAAGCTTACCAGGAAAATTCCAGACAAGATCAAAAATGTCATTGCCCATTCATTATGATTTTCCTCATTCGGAACAGCTACTTTCAGTGCTGGCGCATCAGTCATATTGACCAGATTAGTGGAAATGATCTGCCCTAACTTTTCCTTGCTGTATCCAGGCGCATTTACTGCCAGCTGCAATATGAAGCCATGATTCCAATTACCTTCAAAGAAATCCGCATACCAAGTGTCAACAGGCAGGAAAATACTGTTGGCTGAATAATTGTTGTACAGTATACCTAAAAGGTTTACATCCCCCTGAACAGCACCTATGACTTCGTATTCCTGGCCATTGATCAGCACCGACTGTAAAGCTTCTTTGCCAAACAGCTCCACCAGGTCACTGGTGACTATACACACCTGCCGTTTGTTTTTCTGATCCTCTTTGCTAAAGAACTGTCCATCTACCATTGTCATCCCAAACACAGCTGCAAAATCAGCATCCACACCAATTACTTTGGCGTCGTAAAAGTCAGTACCGATACGCACATCCGCATCGTGATGCTCAAATGAGATAACAGAACAAGTCACATCCTCTGGCAGCCAACTTTTTACTTCCTGAGCAAGATATAAAGACATACCCCGTATTCCATTTTTACTGCTCGGGTGATAAATCGCATATATGTGCTGATCATCTATGTTGTATTGTCTGCTATGCATCAGCATACTCTGACCTACCCCGAAGATCAGCGATGTGGCCACCACACCCATAGCAATGCCAATGACTAATAAAGTCTTGTAGAGCGGCCTCATCCTATCCCTCCTAGACCTGCGGATGTGAGAAGCTAACAGAATTGTTGTCTATCCGTGAATCATCGATAATCCAGCCATCAGTCATCTGCACCAAACGGTGAGCCTGACTTGCAACCATCCCATCATGGGTCACTACCACAACGACCTTGCCCTGCTTTTCTGCCAGTTCTTTCAGTACCGTTATAATTTCCTTGCCTGTAGCACTGTCAAGATTCCCTGTAGGTTCATCCGCTAAGATCACCTTTGGATCATTTACCAAGGCTCTGGCAATAGCTACTCTCTGCTGCTGCCCACCTGATAACTGATCAGGGTAACGTGCTGCTAAAGCAGCAATTCCCAGTTGCTCCAGCACCGCCATCGCCTTAGGTTTCCACTCTCTCCGTGGTACCTTGCTGTAACGGAATGGAAGCATCACATTTTCCAGGACAGTCTTATCCGTCAACAGATTGAAAGATTGAAAGACAAAACCAAACACTTCATTGCGCAGCTGAGCCTTAGCTTTAAGATCAAGTTTTACCACATTACGGTTGTTCAGGAAGTACTCTCCATATGTAGCGCTGTCCAGACACCCAATGATATTCAGCAATGTGGTTTTGCCTGAGCCAGAAGGCCCCATAATCGCTGTCAGTTCTTTAGGCTGCAGCTTAAGGTTGATCCGATTCAAAGCCGTGACTGTATTTGGCTTTTGTCCATAAACTTTAGTAATGTTAACCAACTCAATCATGCTTCTGCCACCTTTCTATCATATTGGTCACCCATCTTAAGTCCACTTCGGCCCGATAAATATTTCTTTCCAGAAGTAATGCCTGGGTGGAATCTGCAGGTTCCTGATCCCGCATTTCTGTCAAACTCTTAATCACTCTGAGGATGAAGCTGCGATAGCTCCGCAGGATTTCTAAAGCATCCTGTTTATCGATCAAATCGAAAACCAGCATTTTTAATGCCAACTCATCAAAGAACAGATTCCAGTTATCTTCTGCCTTAAGCCATTCCCGCAAGTGTTGCTTCCCTTCTTCTGTAACGCGGTAGACCTTCTTATCAGGTTTTTCAGACTGAGCTACTTCATAAGACTCAATCAAACCATCCCGTTCCAAACGACTGAGCGTTTGATAAACCTGGCCAAAGTTCAGCGGCCATCTGCCGCCCGCTAACTCCTCAAACCCGTTTTTCAGCTCATAGCCATGTAATTCTTGCCGAGCCAGTAATGCTAAAAATAAATGTTTGACTGCCACAGCCATTCTCCTTATATATACTCAGTATGTATATACTGAGTATATATAATGGCGCGGTAATTGTCAAGTGCTAAAAACAAAATCCCGCCGTTTCGAGCGGGATCTGAATTTAAATTAGTGATCAAACTTAACTGGCAGCGCCACTATTGACCACCGGCTGGACATCCCGGTTGCCGCATAGCACCACAAGCAGGTTGCTGATCATCGCTGCTTTCCGGTCTTCATCAAGTTCAATGCCCTTCTCTTTCATCCGTTCCAAAGCCATTTCTACCGTGCCTACAGCGCCTTCCACAATCATCTGCCGCGCATCAACAATGGCGGCAGCCTGCTGCCGCTGCAGCATGGCCACGGCGATCTCCGGCGCATAAGCTAGGTGGGTGATACCCACTTCCAGAATCTCCAAACCAGCAACCTCTACTTTTTCCTGAATCTCAGCCTTCAGCTTCTCAGCAATTTCCTGACTGCTGCCCCTCAGCGTCATCTCTGCGTTGTCCCCAGAAGAATCATACGGATAATTGCGGACAATGTTGCGCAGGGCAGAATCGCATTGAATGGAGAGGTATTCCATATAATTATCCACATTGAAAACCGCCTTGGCAGTGTTTACTACTCGCCAGATCACCACAATACCGATGATGATGGGATTTCCCAGCAAATCGTTAATTTTCTGCTTTTCATTGTTGAGCGTCATTACTTTCAGAGAAATAGCCTTTTTAGGAAAGACAATTTGATTTTGCTGCTGTTTATCGCTGCCGCCAATTGCAGCAGTGCTCATAATACGCCCTTGTGCTTGAGCCGTTGGGTTTACAGCTATCACAAAAGGATTAACAAAGTAAAATCCTTCTTTGAGGGTTCCATAGTACTTACCAAACAAGGTCAATACCAATGCTTCATTGGGTTTTACCACTTTCAATCCAGCAATTGAAATTGGAGCAATAATTACCAGATAAACTCCCGCACTGACTAATAAGGGGATCCACAATCTCAGGTTAATGTGTTTTGCAATATTCATACAGCTAAAGACGATCAACACAATTGAACCAATGAACAATAAAATGGTTAAAAGCAGGATTGGCAAACCAGGCACTGCTGGAGCTGCGATCTCTTCAGTATGCTTTTGCCTGGGACTATTTATAATTCCTTTTTCCATAATTAGCACCTCCTCATGTATATATTCACTCCCCAATCTCATATTAAGTTAATCTGAATCTTATGTCAAGTAAAAGGTCCTCTGGTGCAGGATTATGCTTTGATTTAGCCAAATACAATTAAAAAGATTGAGGAGGGTTATTATGGCTGATTTACAACAAATTATGAACTGGACTTTTATCTCGGAGACTCAGCCGCCCCAAGACATTTTAGACATTCTCATCGAAGGAGAAACCGTGGAAGTTGCTTATAAAACAATTCGTGACGTTGCGGTGGTTACGAATAAGCGCATCATCATTGCTGACCGGCAAGGGATAACAGGTAAGAAGACCGAGATCTACAGCATTCCCTTTAAATCAATTGTGCTGTATTCTTCAGAAAACAGTGGCTTCCTAGATGTCAACGCCGAGCTAGAACTATGGACTCGGGTTGGCCGCTTTAAACTCAACCTGAACCGCAACTGTGATATCCGGAAACTTGATCGCATCATAGCCCAGAACATTCTCTAAATATAAAACGTAAGGAGCGAAGTCCAATGCAGAAACCATTGAACCAAACATGGGACCTAGAGTCCATCTTTCCAGGTGGCAGTGAATCACCACAGTTCGCTGCATTTCTCGAGCAGTTAAGTGTGGAGATTGCTGCTCTCGAACCTCAAGTTACAGCATTAACGCCCAACTCTTCTACTTCTGAGTGGCATGCGGTAATCGAGGAGCTGCAAAAGCTTGTCACCAAGCAGCATCAAGCTAGTGCTTTTATCAGCTGTCTGACAGCCCAGAACACACAAGACCAGCAAGCAAAGCTGCTCAGTGGCAAAGTACGGCAGATTGGTGCGGCATTGAGCACGCTGATGACCAACTTTGATGACCTTTTGAACAAATATCCTGATCTATTGTGGGAAGATTTTATTAATCAACCACAATTTACCGAGCTCCGCTTTGTCATTAACGAACGTCGGGAACGGGCAAAAACCAAGTTATGCGCCCATCGGGAGAGTCTGGCAACCGATCTCGCTGTAGATGGTTACCATGCTTGGAGCGACCTGTATTACACCATTGTCGGGCGGATGAATATTGCAGTGGATCTGCATGACAGCACGAAGACTGTATCCATCGGCCAGGCAAATAACATGCTCACCGATCCAGATCGGAATGTGCGGCAGCAGGTGTTTGAAAAGTACGAAGCGGCCTTTGCCCAGGAAGCAGAACTATTAAGCAGCTGCCTTAACCATATCGCAGGGTTCCGCTTAAATCTCTACCGGCACCGTCAATGGGACGATGTCCTGATGGAACCACTGGAGATTAACCGTATGTCCCGAGATACTCTGGAAGTAATGTGGGATACAATCACCAAGAACAAACCAAAAGTAGCCCAGTTTTTACAGCGCAAAGCCGAGCTATTGGGTTTGGAAAAACTCGCCTGGTATGATGTGGACGCCCCAATTAGCAGTGCCCAAGCACAAATGAGTTATGATGATGGAGCGGAATTTATTGTCGCCAATTTTGCGAAGTTTGATCCGCAAATGGCAGATTTTGCCCGTCATGCTTTAGAGAACCGCTGGGTAGAAGCTGAGGACCGTCCTTATAAGCGGGCAGGCGGGTTCTGCACCAGTTTTCCTGTTCAAGGTGAATCTCGGATATTTATGACCTACAGCGGTTCTCTCTCCAATGTATCCACCTTGGCACACGAGTTAGGACACGCCTATCACCAGCACGTCATGCAGGGGTTGGCACCGTTCAATAAGCATTATGCTATGAACGTTGCGGAAACTGCTTCCACTTTTGCTGAACTGCTGGTGGCAGATGCAGCGATAAAACATGCTGCCAACGCCGAAGAGCGGCTGCTGCTTTTGGAAGATAAGATTCAGCGGAGCATTGCTTTCTTCATGAACATTCATGCTCGCTTCCTCTTTGAAACCAGATTCTATGCTTTGCGCAAGGAGCGAATGATTGCGGTCAAGGAACTAAATGCTTTGATGGAACAGGCCCAAAAGGAAGCATATTTGGACTCGCTGTCAGTTTATCACCCGTATTTCTGGGCATCCAAGTTGCACTTCTACATCACCGGCACGCCATTCTATAATTTCCCGTACACCTTTGGCTATCTCTTCAGCTCAGGTATTCACTCCAGAGCATTAGCTGAAGGACCAGAGTTTGCTGGAAAATATCGGGAACTGCTCCGGGATACTGGCCGGATGCGGGTGGAAGATCTGGCACGCAAGCATTTAGGCGTTGATCTCACAAAACCAGACTTTTGGCAGAGCGCTATTGACCTTGCTTTAGCCGATATTGACCTGTTCTTACAACTGACTGAAAAAGATGCTAGGTAAACAGCCTAGCATTTTTTGTTTGGTAACAGTCAATGTAAAGTTTACTTGACATTAATCCGCGAGTTGCTGTATACTGATAGTGATGGAAAGTTTACTTTACATGAAGTGGGTGATCCAGGTGAACAATCGTGTCGCGGAAATCCGTAAGGCCAAGGGGATTACTCAGGAACAATTAGCAGAGGAACTGCAGGTTTCCCGCCAAACAATCGGATCAATTGAGAACGGAAGATACAATCCTTCTCTTACCCTGGCCTTCAAAATCGCAAAGCTGTTTGCTATGCCCATTGAAGAGATCTTTATTTTCGAGGAGGGAAAAGATGGTGAGCAGTAAAGTGCAGGTGTTAGGTTTCTTGTTTCTGTTTGTGCTTGGCGTAGTTACGGTCATTGTTGGTTTTACTGTTTTCCAGCAGTACGAGGTAAAGGCGGTCTCAGGTGTACTCATCGGTGTAGGTGCAGGAACAGCTGGCCTGGCAGTAGCACAAGCAGCAACCAATAGTATTCTCGCACGTAATCCGCAGTTGAGACATCAGCTGGAGATTGAAACCAAAGATGAGCGCAATGTGTTCATCAACCAAACTGCCAAAGCTAAGGCTTTTGACTTCAGTATTTATGTTCCTCTTCCTGTATGTCTTCTGGCCATTCTTATGGGTGCAAGTACCAAAGTCATTTTGTTAATAGTCGGCGCTAATGTTTTGCAGTGGCTAGTTTATTTGTGGAATTTGAACAAACTCTACCAAAAAATGTAATAGAAAAGGCAGCGGTGATCGGTTCCGCTGCCTTTTAGTGCGCTTTAAAATTGTATACAGGTTTGATAATATCAACCACTGTCACTGTATCTCGAATGTTATCCAAGATCTCATCCATCGGCTTATACGCCATTGGTGCTTCATCAAGGGTAGATTTGCTGATGGAGGTTGAATAAATGCCCTGCATTGATTCTCTAAAATCAGCCATGCTCAGCTGCGCCAGAGCCTGCCTGCGCGAAAGCAGGCGCCCTGCGCCATGGGGCGCAGAATAATTCCAATCGGGATTTCCTTTGCCAACAGCAATGATGCTACCATCCCGCATATTCACAGGAATAAGCACCATCTCACCCTTTTGGGCAGAAATGGCTCCTTTGCGAAGAATCATATTCTTAGTGTCAATGTAGTTGTGAATGGTGGTAAACGTATATTCTGGCTGCAAGTTCATCGTCTTAAGTATGACCTCCGCCATGGCTTGTCTGTTCAAGCGGGCATATTCCTGCATGATTTCGATATCATGAAGGTAATCCCGAAAGTCATTGCCCTCTAAATAAGCTAAAGCCTTGGGAATACTGATCTTGTTCTTTAATTTTTGGTACGCCAAATCCTGATAATATTCTGCCACCTGCAGGCCAATGTGCCGGCTGCCAGAGTGGATTACAAGATAGAGGCTGCCTGCAGAATCCTGGTTTACCTCAATAAAATGATTTCCGCCGCCTAAAGTGCCAATGGATAAGTAACCCCGGTCAAGGTCTACACCATCTCGACAGCGCAGTTTGTTCAGATCAATCTGCTTGGCTAGTTCATGGCGACGAGAGCGGATATCAAATCCGGAGGGGATCTGCTCATTGATCACTCGGTCCAGCTTTTCCAAGACAAGCTTAATCTTGCCAAGTTTGATGGTGTACATCCCACAACCAATGTCCACCCCCACCAGGTTGGGAACAGCCTTATTAGTAATTGTCATAGTGGTACCAATCACACAACCAGCGCCAGAATGGACATCGGGCATGATTCGGATTTTGGATCCTTTTACAAACTCCTGGTTGCACAACTCAATGATCTGATTCACCGCTTCTGGATCAATATTGTCTGTGAAAACCTTGGCTGAGTTGTACTTACCCTTCAGTTCCTGCATGCACTTTCCTCCTCAAGCAGCCTCCTTATCCAGCGTATATTAGGCACCGATCTCTTTCAGCAGTCTCACTAGTTCCTGATGTGCCAGAGCGAACATCTTTTGACTGCCATCAGGCAATGTTGCGCCGATACTTCCTGGTTCAACAGCAGCAGGACCCTGGTAACCATTCAAATGCGGTTCAATGGAGAGGAAATAGGTCTTATCTGTTTTCGACAATTCCGTTAATATGTCTTCAACCCTACCATCACCATGTCCTGAAGGAACTACACCGTGATCCGAATACTTGGCATCTTTAATATGCATATAAACTACATAATCTTTCAGCATATTCCAAGCTTTGGGATATGTTTCCTCGTCACACTGGACAAAGTTAGCTGGGTCAAAAGTTACTTTTACATATTCACAGTTTAAACTGGTTACTAAATCAAGGCATCTTTCCGCTGTATCCCCATAGATGCCTTTTTCATTCTCATGCAGGAGAATGATCCCCGATCCTTCGGCTGCTTTAATAAACTGTTCCCAGCGATCTAAAACTGCATTGCGGTACTGTTTGGGATCTTCATCTTTTGGCATCCAGAAGCTGAACATTCTGATATATGGTGCTTCCAATAAATGTGCAATCTCTAAGGTATATTTAAACAGATCTAAATGCGGACCAAAATCTTCAGTAATGCCATATTTACCAATGGGTGATCCTACTGCTGAAAGTTTAAAATTGCGATCATCGAGCTGACGTTTAATTTCTTTTACTTCCGACAATGAATGATGAACCAAACTTTTGCCATTGACATTGCGCATCTCAATGTGATTGATAGCAAACTTCTCCAACACATCCATCTGCACTTGTAAGCTCTGATCAATTTCATCAGCAAAGGCTGAAAGAATAAACTTCGCCATAAGATACCTCCTTTTTTTGAGGGTCTGACCCCTATGATTTTATACCAATAATACTGTTGACTGGAAGAGAGAAACAAATGCCGTTACCTGCGGTATTAAGGCCGCATTCATGGGTTATGCTTTCCATTATTGCCCGTTTGTGCTGCTCTGGTGCAACGATTAATACTAAATCTTTTTCTGGTTGTATAGTGATGCCGAGATATTTAATGGCCTCTTTGGAACCTAAACCACGAGCGTGTACTAAAGTACCGCCAGTCGCCCCAGCTTTTTTAGCTGCTTCCATTACCTGTTCAAAATACCCAGTATTTACAATACTGATGATTAAGTGATAATGTTCATGTGGTGCATTTGCCATTGTCTCACTTCCCATCTCTAGATTTTCACCAGCATGCGCCAGAATGTTCGATACCGCGCTGCTTACACTGCTTAAGCTTATTGAACAGGCAATCCCTGTACCTGGTTTGCTTAAATCAAGTGCTTTATTAAGACGCTGCATAAAATATTCGACCATTTTATGAGTCTGTAAACTTAGTGCTATAACCTTCTTAGGGCCGCCATAGCCAAGGATATCATAGATAGCAGACTTAGCCGACCCATAACCGTGTGTTAGCATAATAATTGGTATATTGCACTCTTTAAAGGTACTAGTTAAACGTTCACTCAAGCTATAATCTATAATGGTAATCAGCGCCTCCATACGGTTTGCTGAAGTATCCACCATATTAGTCCTCCAATCTGAAGTAAAAATCAGCGTTGAGCCAACCTTGATTATATTCTTCAACAAAGAACATTACATTCCTGGCTCTGAAACATCTTCGGTCTCGGTTTCATAATCTAAATCGATAATTGTATCTTCGGCCATGACCTCAACTTCCTTGGCAACTTGTTTAGATTTAATTACATAAGCTACACCAAAACACTGCAGTGTAATAACCGGGAACAATGCAACCATGGCGACGATGCCAAACGCATCGGTAAAGATATTGCCGCCTAGTGCTTCGCTCGCGCCAATTGCAAAGGGCAGCATAAAAGTCGCTGCCAGTGGTCCAGAAGCCACAGCGCCAGAGTCAAAGGCGATGGAAGTGAACAAGCGTGGTACGATAAACGTCAACACTAATGTCAAAGCATAACCAGGAATGACAAAATAGAGAATGGATAAACCTGTTAGCACACGCACCATAGCCAAACCAACCGAGATAGCCACGCCAACGGATAGGCCTACCCCCATGGACTTGGCAGATATGGCACCAGCTGTAACATCCTCAACCTGTCGTTTCAAGACAAATACTGCTGGTTCAGCTGCCACCACAAAATACCCAATTGCCAGCCCCACAAGCACCAGCACCCAAGGCTGGGTATGGGTAACCAAAGTACTACCCAGCAAATATCCTGCTGGCATAAAACCGATATTAGCGCTAGCTAGAAACAATACAAGTCCAAAATAAGTGTAAACAGTTCCTGCGCCAATTTTCAACAATGCTCTTGGTCTTAAATGTAAAGTCACCAATTGAAAAATGACAAACAGAATTAACATTGGCAGCAAAGCGATGGCAACCTGTGAAAACTGTTCAGGGAAACCTGCTATAAATAATGATAGAATATCTTTTAAAGAACTCACCTGGGATACAGTAATATTGCTTCCGCCCGTAGGTGTATAAAACATGCCAAGGATGAGGATAGCAATAATCGGGCCGATCAGCGTAAGTGCGACAAGACCAAAACTATCTTCTTCTGTTGCTTTGTCCCCACGGATTAAAGACAATCCCAGGCCCAAAGCCATCACAAATGGTACCATGATTGGACCAGTAGTTACAGCACCCGATTCCCAGGCAATAGAAGTAAAATCTTGGTTGGTAAAAACGGAGAGAATGAAGGCACTCAAATAACAGCCGATTAATAAGAAAGAGAGCGGCCATTGAAACAAGATGCGTAAAAATGCGGTTACCAATGCACAGCCAACACCAATTGAAATCGCCAGAATAATCGCAAGATCAGGCACTCCATTAATTTGACCAGCTAAAAGAATCAAATCTGGCTCGGCTACGGTAACAAAGATGCCGATGACTAAAGTAAGTATGACAATCAAGTTGAGCTTGCGGCTTTTCACTAGCGCCGAACCAATATGTTCACCAATAGGGATTATGGACATATCCACTCCCAGGTTGAAAAGGGCAATTCCTATGATCATTAAAGCGGCACTGACTAAAAAGAATACATAATTCCACAGGGGTATCGGTGCAATGGTAAAGGTTAAAATTGTAACGAGCACGATGATGGGAATAACAGAAGTGAATGATTCCTTCAATTTAGCCAGCAGCAATTCTAACATTCAACCACCTCTACTTTCAATTCTATAGCTATTGACCAGCCATTTTGCGGCCGCGCAGCTTAAACCCTAGTATAACATATACCATTAATCAATGCAAATGCACGAAGCCTTATGTTGCCTGGGCGCAGCAAAAAAGAGTGCTTGGGATGGGCAAAGGTGCCCATCCCAAGCACTCTGCACTATAATGGTCCGAGTTACCGTTTATAGCTTAAAGAACTCAATTTGTTTTTGCAACCTAATTGCCATTTCGGTCAGTTCTTGAGCTGAAGAAGCAATTTCCTGAATGGAAGCTGCTTGTTCCTCAGTGCTCGAAGCAATCTCATGGCCGCCGCTACTAACTTCTGCCATACCTCTGGTGATTTCATTAACCTCATTAACTATATCCGAAATAGCACGGAGGATTTTCTGTAATATATCTTCGCTCTGTCTAATTGTGCTCAAAGCTCGATCCACCTGTAGAGACTCCTCGTGCATCTCGGTCAAAGCATCCCGGATTGCAGCCTGTGTCTGGTTGATCAACTCAGCTATTTCAGCAGTCGCTGCTGTAGACTGCTCGGCTAGTTTCCTTACTTCATCAGCCACCACAGCAAATCCGCGTCCATGTTCACCTGCACGGGCCGCCTCAATGGCAGCGTTTAAAGCTAACAAGTTAGTCTGTTCAGCAATTTCATTAATAGTGTTGACTATCAGTCCAATTTTTTCTGAACTGTTTCCGACAATGTTCATCTTGGCAACCAGCTCACTAGTATTTGCTTTTAAGTTGTTCATTTCAGTGATGATTTCCCGCAGCGCTTGGTTGCCTTGGGTTGCATTTTCAGAAATTTGATTAGTGGTATTGTTCATGGTGCGGATGCTTTCATGCATCTGATTCAGTGTGCCAGAAAATTCATTGGTCGTGCTTGCAACTTCTTCAATCGAAGCACTGACTTGCTGCGATGCAGCGGCCATCGCTTCACTGGTTAAGGTTAACTGTTTTGCAGTATCTGCTACAATCTTCAGAACCTGGCGCACATTATATAAGGTTTGAGCAATGCTTTCCGTAGCCTTACCAACTTCATCCTTGGTGTCCACTTTAAGTGATTGGGTCATATCTCCTTCTGCTACTGCGCCCATCACAGACTGAATTTTCTTTAGCGGTCTGGCTATATGTCTGCCCATAGTAATACCAGTGAAGATACTGATCGCACCAACGGCAAGGGCTACAACAATTAAGGTTGTCCTAAAAGTTCTCACACTTGAGACAATTTCGGTTTCCAGAGCACCAACGGCTAAAGTCAGGTTTGTACTACCAATTGGTGCTAAAACCACGATCATTCTGCCTAACTGGTCATCATAGCGGATAACTTCAGAGCGCCTTAATCCTTTCTCCGTAATAGCTTGACCAAAAGCTGCCATGGCGCCTGATTCATCAAAGATGTTGGTCTGTTGCAGAACCAACTCATTGTTGGTATGAGCAATCAAGGTGCCATCAGAAGTTATGACTGCTGCCCAGCTGTTCTGACCAACACCAAATCCATGAATTATTTCATTTAATATAGATAGGTCTCTCTTGCCAAGTAGTGCTCCTACAATCTGACCTCTAGATTTATCAACAATTGGTACAGCGAATATGATCACGTTTTCATCTGCTTCGCGGTTGATAATAACATCAGAGACTGCAGGTTTACCAGACAAAGCTTTTTGCACGAAATCCTGGTCTCCAATCTGTGCCTTTTCACCATTATGATAATAAGCTTCACCTTTGGTATTAACCACACCTAAAGCTAGGAAATTTTTCTCATATTCCATATGTTGAACCAAACTCTGTCGTTGGACAAATGATTCCATGGAACTCATGGCTGGCACTGCCGCAACTGTTTCCAAAATAGCAATGTGGGACTCTAATCTGCTTTCTAAATATTTGACAGAATCTGTGGCATGTGTTGTAAGTGTAACCTCGGCTTGTTCGATGAGCGCATTTGTACTATAGATGTAAGAAAATGCGGCTAGACATACGGTTACAAAGAGGATTATTCCCCCAGAAAAAATGGAAATCTTTGCTCCAATGCTGATGTTCCTCAGCATAAAACTCTCTCCTCCATGATTCAGTCTAATAGTACTACATTCCATAAAAAGCAAAAAATTCCTACTTGCGTTATATTGAATGCTTGTTAAATTCTAGACAAATAATATATTAATGATATGTAAATATTAGGGGGTGTTGTGTAATGTATCAAACGTTAGTATTGATTAAACCATCAGCAGTGCAGAGAGGATTGTGTGGCGAAATTATCCGCCGGTATGAGCGGGCAGGTTTGCGATTGGTGAAAGCCAAATTGGAGCAATTTCCAGCCAGTACCTTTGCAGAACTATACCAGGAACATAGGGGCAAAACTTTTTATGAGGAAATTGTCAACCAGATGAGCAGCGGTCCGATAATGGCCTTGGTGCTTGAGGGTCCAGAATCAATTGTGGCTAAAGTGCGGGCGATCAACGGTGCAACCAACCCAGTCAATGCAGCACCAGGCACGATTCGCGGCGATTACGCTTCTGCCATGGAACCAGATAATATCGTCCACGCTTCTGATTCTCATGAAAGCGCGCAGAGGGAAATCGCAATCTTCTTTCCTGAATGAGTATAATATTTTATTGTGATGTTCGATTATTCTGGGAAACTAGCAAATTTTTATACTTAAAACAGGAAGTATAATATAATTGTCGAAATATAGAGCAAATGATCTTGATATGGCTTTGTTTAAAAGCCGTATGGCAGGAGGTTTCCCATGACAGCTAGACGACAAACAGTCATTTGGCTGCGCGTGAGTGTAGCCTTAATGATCATTGCTATTTATATTGTCGTATGGATAAGCGGAGGAACAAGCACAGCTTTTCCGCACTTGTTTTACATTCCCATTATCCTTGCTGCTTTACTCCTTTCATGGAAAGAATCTTTGCTCACAGCAGTAATCATCGGATTGCTACTGTCTCAGTGGCTGATGCCGCTTAGCCGAGACCCTTGGGTACCTCAATCCACTAGTAACTGGGTGGTTCGGTTAATTCTTTTTGTGATTGTGTCGGTCTGGACATCGTTAGTCTTCAAAATCCAGCAAAAACGTGCCCAAAAGTACGAATCCAATGCTTCTGAGCTGATGCAGCTTAACCACGCTAGTTTACACGCCTTAGTCGAAATGGCTGAACTGCGGGATAGTGAAGTCACTGGCAAACATATTCAGCGTTTGCAGTACTATGCACGGCTGCTTAATGACCAGTTAGGCGTGGATCAAACTCTGAAAAATTTAATCATGTGGGCTTTAGCTTTCCATGACATCGGCAAAGTAGCTATCCCAGATGGTATTCTTAATAAACCCGGCCCTTTAACTGAGCAGGAATGGGAAATCATGAAACAGCACCCAGTTCAAGGTGCGAAAATATTCGATTCGATCACATCCAGCGTAACTATCACCGATCCTCTGATTCGCGATTATTTGCAAATAGCACATGATGTTATCCTCTACCATCACGAACGATGGGATGGTTCCGGTTATCCGCACGGCTTAGCAGGAGAGCAAATTCCCTTAAGCGCCAGAATTGCGGCACTCTGCGATGTTTATGATTCTCTCCGCAGTCTGCGGCCATACAAGAGTGCTTTTACCCATCAAGAAGCGGTGGAAGTAATCATGGCCGGATCTGGAACACATTTTGATCCAGCAATCGTGAAAGCGTTCAGCCAAATAGCAGACCGGTTTGACGAAGTCTGGGAAAACCAAGAAACACTCAAAACCCAAACCGCAATGTAAAAAGAGGGTCTGACCCCAAAACAGCAAATTGCGTCATTTTTCGCTGTTTGGGGTCAGACCCCTGGTAAGATAATCGAGATGCGAGTGCCTAGGTTCTCACGGCTTAGAACTTCCATGTACCCACCGTGTCGTTCGGTAATCCATTTGGCTATCGATAAACCCAATCCTGTACCACCTGTAGCGCGGGCGCGAGATTCGTCTGCTCGGAAAAAGCGGTCAAAAATGCGTGGGACAGCTTCGGGCGGTATGCCAATACCATCATCTTGGACAGTGAGATATGCCTTTCCCTCTTTACGGCAAACTGTAACTTTAATATTACCCCCAGGCGGTGTATACTTAACCGCATTATCCATGAGAATGCGCAATGCCTGTTTAATCAAAGCCACATCGGCATTTACGTAAACTGGTTCAAGCTGTGCTTCCAGGTTATGTCCGCTGCCCATTATTTCCATTTCTTTTAACACGGATCTTGCTACTTCAGCGAGATCAAAATGTTCGATCTGCAGTGGCATACGGTTGTTATCTCCACGAGCTAAAAACAGCAGCTGCTCGATGAGCTCCTTCATGTTTGCCGCTTCTTCCTTGATGGCATCAATGGATTCCTGTAATACCTTCGGATCATTCTTCCCCCACCGGTCCAACAGATTGATATAACCTTGAATCGCTGCTATCGGCGTACGCAGTTCATGCGAAGCATCAGAAACGAAACGCGCTTGCGAACGGTAAGCTTCATTAATCCGGTCTAATAAGCTATTAATTGCTACAGCTAAATTTTTCAATTCATCATGGGTTTGTTCCACATCGATACGTGTGTCTAGCTTGGCTGCATTGATCGCCTCCAACTTGCCCGCCAGCTCTTGCATCTCCTCAATTGAAAGCGGCCCACGATCTAAGTTCAAACTCTGAGCCTGACGCGCTAGTTCAGTCAAAGGGGCCAATGTCTTGCGGATATCCTGCGCATAGGTGAAAACACTATCAACTAATGTAATAAGTTCAAAAACCAATAAAACAGCTAATAAAGCGAAAGAAACTTTGGCCACAGGATCCAAAGCTATAATCACTGCATAAGTCTGCCCATCTTGACTGAATTCAAGGCAGTATCGTACTTGAGTAACCCATTTGTTCCATAGATCCCAACTGCCAACACCAGGGGAAGGAAGAACAATGAATCGCCTGGAAGCAGCTGCGGTTGCGGCTGGCAGATGTTTACGTACCGACGCTGGAGGGACAAAACCGCGAGGTTCACGCGTTAGTTGCTCCACAGTTATTCCTGCTAAATTCAACCAGTATGCTGTATCCCCATCCAATGCTGCAACATCCTGCCAATAGGGCGATAAATCCGCTGCAAGATTTTCTGCATGATGGATGGTCATCGCCGCTATTGTTATCACTAAGATTATGTCCAAGATTAAAAATGTACCTAAGAGCTTGAGCCATAAATTGAGGTTAAGTTGTGCGGCAATGGAAAAACGAATTCTACTCGGCAAAACCGAACGATTAGTTTCAGATTCTTTCATCGCGGATCACATACCCCACTCCCCGCACGGTAGAAATTAACTTGATATTAAAGACATCGTCAATCTTACCTCGTAAGAAGCGAATATACACATCGACTACATTGGTCTCACCCTGGTAATCATAACCCCAAACCCTATCCAGTAATACTTCGCGAGAAATCACCATACCTTTGTTTTCCAGCAAAAATTGCAGAAGATCAAATTCACGCTTGGTTAGCTCAATTGGCTGACCCTGATAGGTAACCTGCCGCCTACCTACATCCAAACGTAAATCACCTGCAGTAAGGATCTTTGATTCATTTACTGCTCCAACCATTCCAGTCTTGCGCAATGCTGTGCGAATACGGGCAAGCAGTTCCTCAATCGCAAAAGGTTTAGTAATGTAGTCATCAGCACCACTATCTAACCCGGAGACCTTGTCGATTACACTATCCCGTGCAGTAACCATAATCACTGGAACTGAGGAGGTACGGCGCAGCCTTCGCAGAACCTCCATGCCGTTCAAACCTGGCAGCATGATGTCCAAAAGGATGAGGTCAAACTCATTGGATTCGGCCAACTCCAAGCCAGTACGCCCATCAAAGGCTTTGGTAACTTCATAGCCTTCATGAGTTAACTCCATCTCCATAAAACGAGCGAACTTGGGCTCGTCTTCCACGATCAAAATCTTAGCGGCCATCACCTTACCCCCCTAGTTCCACATTAGCTTCCAGCAATATCAGCTATTAGAAACATTATTTGTCTGAACTCACGCGATAACGGAAACCAAAGAACAATCCTACAATACCCAGAGGTATTACTACCCATGGCAAGAAGAGCACTAAGAGCACTAAAATTGTTACCGGTGCCTTGGCTCTGACTTTTTCCTCATAAATCACTTCAAAACCGGTTTTGTTCCCCTTATCAATCAGGTTCAGCAAAAATTTGCCAAATTTTTTCATGCCAACAGCAAAACTGTTTTCGTCATCCGTTTCATTCTCATGGGCACGGTCAGAAGGTGTAGGTGGTTTCTCACTGCTGTAATACCCATTCCCTGCTGGAGCTTTAACCTTGCCCTGTTTTTCGAGGATAATCAAAGCCTCCAACAAATCACCATCAGCTGCTTCATAAGCCTGCTTAGCCTCTTCATAAGAAACATTAGCCCGCTGGCGTAACCGTTCAATATGTTCCAATTTATCCATAAGCCATCCTCCTTGTGGTTTCTTTTAAGTTATATTCTAGCTGAGGTGATTTTAAGGTAAATTTGAGCAAGATTAAAATTAGATTAAAATGAGGGGTCTGACCCCTACAACACGACTTCACTATTCACAATAAAACCGCGGATTAAGAGGAGTTAATCCTGCGGTTTTTTGTCAAACTATGTTGTTTTATATTCACTTCCGAGTGAAATTACCTTACTAACAGGTACAGTAAACATAAATCCAAAACAAGGTTTCTTAGCATCGTGAGCGATTTCTTGCACGACCGACACAATTTTCTGTAAAAGTTCCTCATTGTCAATTACAGTAAAAATGGTTTTATTATACGGCCGGGCTCCATCAAAGAGTGCTCTGAAGGAACTAAAAATTGGAATATTATAGTCAGCTATAGCCCGTGCCATACCTTGACTATCGAGAATGGTGGCGCCTTTCACACCTACTTCAACAAACTTAGATAAGATGGTTTCCAGGTAATCAACCTCATTAAGAACGAGAAACAAGGCGTACATCTGCATCGTCTCCTTTGTTTGGTCTATTATCAGATACTCCTCCTCTAAGTTTATTATACCATTAATTTTGGCTATTTGTGTTAATTTCACCAGCCCTTGCCAAAGCCAATTTAGCCAAAATAGGTCCTACAATCTCATAAACCAATACAGCGAACATGATCACAGTTGTAACTGCTGTACTGATTCCAGGAAGCTGTTGTCTGACGATAATGGATAGACCAATCGAAATACCGCCTTGCGCTAAAAGGGCATAACCTAGGTTCTTCGCCACAACAGGTTCGGCCTTCACAATTTTAGCCCCTACCCATGCTCCAATCATTTTTCCAGCTGCTCTGGAAAATATGTAGGCAACGCCAATCAAACCAACTGTCTTCAAAATAGATATTTCCAAACTAACTCCTGCGAGAGTAAAGAACAATAAATAAATCGGAGGTGCGAACTGGCTAATCGAGGCAAAAGTTCGTGTGACATGTGGGGAGAGGTTAGCTACCATTGTACCAACCATAATACAGGCAAGCAATGGAGAAAGATCAAGCAGATTAGCTATACCAGTAGTAATGCCAATAGCAGCTAACACCATCATTAATAATTCTTCATTATCTTCTGCTTTTTTGGTAAGGAAGGCCAAAATTATCCCAATTATTGCTCCAACTAAACAAGAACCGACAATTTCGATCAATGGATAAATAATCATCTGCAGCAGAGAGACTTGAGCTGTTCCGTTGGAAATCTGCGCTATTGACATAGCAATGCCAAAGATCATAATCCCAGCTATATCATCGAGCGCAACAACTGGTAGAATGGTTCTGGTTAAAGGCCCCTTAGCTCGATATTGGTTTATAACCATCATGGTGCCTGCAGGCGCAGTAGCAGCTGACATGGAGGCAATAATAATACTAAAGACGAAAGATTGCTTAAAGATATAGTACATTACACTAAAGACAACAAAAACTGCACCGACTGCTTCTAAAATAGTGATGATTACAACCGCTTTCCCGACCTTCTTAAGTTCCTTGAGGACAAACTCGCTGCCAATGGTGAAAGCAATAATTGCAAGAGCAAGCTCACTGACAATTCCGTATGAGACACTTTCTTGAGCTGTGATGATGTTGAAAAATGAGGGCCCAATTAATAATCCGGCAATGATATACCCAGTGACATTGGGCAATTTGCATAGACGCGCTAATCTTCCTCCAACTAACCCTGCGATAATTGCAATACTGATTTTTAACAATGTTCCCACATCAATTCCCCCATTATTTTTTACAAATAAAAAAGCGCACAATAGACAACGCGTATTATACGCTTGGTACACTTCTATGAGGTTAGCTGACGGGTTAGGGCGACCAAGTTGCCCTTCTCTATACAAGATTCACCCCAAAAAATGGTTCCTCCACTACATTTTGTGTATTCGGAGCCAACAACGCAAATTCTAGCAAATGCCATAACGGTTGTCAATTACCCGCATTTAATATTTTTGTTATTCGTTGTTTTTTGTCGAAAACTAAGGTTACAGTTCTAATTTAACTGAAATGCACTAATATTAAGTCGTAGAGGTTAAACGCTTAGTGGCAATCAGAGATTGACAGTGGCTTATTTTCGCAGTTTTTTTGCAGGATATTTATGGAATGGCGGATAATTTTGTTTAGAACACCGGGTAACCATGCAATCCAAAAGGAGGTTAGCAATGTATACTGTTTCTGATCAAAAGATTTACGCCATGTCCAAGGATAATAAACCGGCGCTAACAGTACATGATGGTGATATTGTAATCTTTTCTACCAGTGACTGTTTTGATAATCAAATAACTGATGAACGTCAGACAATCGATCAACTCGATTGGGATCACATTAATCCAGCCACTGGCCCGATATTTATCGAAGGAGCTACAATAAACGATACCCTCAAGGTAACCATTCTAGATATTGAGCTTGATAATGTCGGAACAATGGTAGCCATTCCGGACAATGGAGTTCTTGGCAAGTTAGTCAATCAAAGTGAAGTGAAGCGAGTACCAATAATAAATGGGTATGCGGTATTTCACGAAGATCTAAAGGTGCCGTGTAAGCCAATGATCGGTGTTATCGGAGTTGCGCCACAAACAGGTGTTATTCCCTGCGGCACTCCCGGTGAACATGGAGGAAATATGGACAATGCTCGAATTACCATTGGATCTTCTTTATACTTGCCGATTTTCCATGAAGGTGCTTTGCTCGCTATGGGTGATGTTCATGCTGCCATGGGCGATGGGGAAATCATGGTTTCTGGTATTGAAATACCCGCAAAAATTACAGTCAAAGTGGAGATTGTTAAAGGTACAGTGATTACCAGCCCAATGTTAGAAGATGGCTTAAATTGCTATACCATCGCATCCCATGAGTCCTTGGAGGAGGCTATCTATCAAGCAACTCTGACTATGACAGAGATTCTCATGAACAAGCTAGGCTTAAGTTTTAATGAAGCAGGTATGCTGCTTAGCGCATGCGGCAACTTAGAAATCTGTCAAGTAGTCGATCCAAAACGTACTGTGAGGATGGCTGTACCAAAGAGTATTTTGCCAAGCCTGTTTTAATATATTGTAAAGCAAGGAGATGTTGCGGTGAAACAGTTATCGTTGGCCCAAAAGCGATCAGACTTCGATCTGATAATTATTATGGCCGTTACAATGGCAGTATTGGCAGTGTTTATCAGCTTTCAATCGTTCTTTAACGAGTTGACTGCAAACGAAGATGTCCATATTTTGATTCGCACCGCAGTCATGGCTTTTATGCAATTCGGTGTAGCTGGGCTTGGTAGTTGCCTAGTGATGATCTATCGGCGTGAGGATTTTCGTACGTTTGGTTTGCGGCGCAGTGGGGCAGGAAAAGCAGTTGTTTTAACAACTTTGCTGTGTATACTATGTGCAGTATTGTTTTACTTTGCGAACGGGATATCGAGCTACTTGCCATTCCAGCAAGTAGGCATGACACGTAAAGTTTTGGCTTCGCCATTTCCGACCAACATCATAGGTTACTTGATCATTGCAGTTTCCTGGGGCTTTTTTGAAGGCTTTAACTATGTTGTGATTGCCGATAAGATTAACATCAGGTATCCATCTCGTTATCGTTGGTTAAACAGGGGGGCGTTAACTTGTGCTATAGCTTGTATTCTTATCCACGGGATGGTTGGAGTTACAGCAAAGAATTTACTGGAAATGGCTGCAGTCACAATCTTGATTTATGGGATGTTATATATCCGTGAACATACCGGCAATGCTTGGGGTTGCGTCCTAGTGTTTATCTTCTTTTGGAATGCTTTCTAAAAGATATATAGAAAGTAAATTCAGGCCGCTTTATGCGGCCTTTTTTGACGTTTAACCGTCAATGCGCGTACAGTCCTACCATACAACAAAAACCTATGCGAGTTCGCACAGGTTTTTTAATTAGGGGTCTGACCCCTCATGCTAGTTTTAACATTTCATGTGGTGTGCACAACAAAGATACAAGAGCAGCAGTGCTTACAGCTGTCTTGCTGTTGTGATCAAGCAGTGGATTCAGTTCCACGACATCGAGGGAAACTATCATCCCACTTTGATTTAATCGAAGAAAAGCAGTTGTGCATTCACGCAAGGACATTCCCTGCGCAACAGGGATCGCTACTCCAGGAGCGATTTCTGGATCGAGCACATCTACATCAAAACTTAGATGAATTGCATCTACCCGTGAGCGTAAATAAGCTAGACTCTCTGAAATTATTTTTTCAATTCCATCTCTGTGAATATCTGCCATGGTATAGCACCGGACTCCTAATTGGTGAATCAACCTCTGTTCACCGCTGTCAATAGAACGAGCTCCAATAATGACAACATTTTCGGGTCTCAGTTTTGGTCTAAAGCCACCAACTTGAACCAAAAGAGGATGTCCGACACCAAGGTTGGCCGCCAAAGCCATGCCATGGGCGTTGCCAGAGGGAGATGTCTCTACCGTGTTCATATCCGGATGAGCATCAAACCAAATCACACCTAGATTGGCGTACCGATTGGCAACCGCTGCAATTGTACCAATACTGATGCTGTGATCCCCACCTAAAGCGAGAAGCAGCTGGTCATTTGGTACCCAATTTGCACTTAACTTAGTAAAAACCAAGTCACTTACTTGCACTACGCTCTGAAAATTGTGGATCGGTCCATCATCAGCAGTAATCGCTTCGATATAAGAGTCAAGCTGAATATCTCCATAATCAGCAACAGGTGTACCTGTCAATCTTAATCTTTCTAGCAAACCTGCTTTACGCAGTGCAGCAGGTCCCCATCTTGCACCTTGATGTGCTTGTCCTACATGGGTTGGTATTCCAAAAACTGCTACTTTTTTATACATCTTCGATCATAACTCCATCTTTGCTGTTCCTGCATGGTACGTTTTCTACAAAGGCAAGGCGAATCCTGCCTTGCCTTGATACCCACCTTGCTGCATTATGAAGAGATTAGAGACTCGCTATGCGCTGCGCTAAGAGTGAGTTTATCCCTTGCTCAATATCCAGGGAAAAAACGAAGCTATCTTGTGGAACCAACAAGCTTATTTCCTGTATCACTTGTTCTACCGTGTTTTCAGGGCACACCAGCAACACAATTTCCTGTAAGGTATGACAAATCTGTCCCAATACACCCTTCAATGGCAGGTTCTTAAGACTACGGGCATAAAAAGAGCTTGCAAACAAGCCTAGAGAGCTGGCATGCTTGAGTACATCAAAACCCTTACCTCTTGGTACTACAGCAAAAATACACTTATGCCGCATTCAGAACCCTCCTCCCACCCTATTGTCTGAATATACTTACTTCATCATTTGCAGTTGACTCCATACAGCGCATAGCCCGATAAACTCTAAGGCGGCCACACTTTTGCTGTGTATGTATCATATCATACCTAGATAAGGAGTTCAACCTTCACACCAACTTTGCACAACCTGTAGGCTCACGTAAAAAGGTCTTCCCGAAAGCAAAGATAGTAGGCAGTACACAAAAAAGCATCGGCAGAAACGCCGATGCTAACTTACTTTTAATATGGTGGAGATAAGGGGAGTCGAACCCCTGACCTCTTGAATGCCATTCAAGCGCTCTCCCAACTGAGCTATATCCCCACGAAAACTAGCTTTTGCAATTTACAATTGAAATAACTGATAAAAATAAATGGTACCCCCAACCGGATTTGAACCGGTGCCTTCGCCGTGAAAGGGCGGTGTCCTAGGCCGCTAGACGATGGGGGCAAACATATGGTGGTTCCTGCTGGAGTCGAACCAGCGACCTCTACCATGTCAAGGTAGCACTCTAACCAACTGAGCTAAGGAACCCCTTAAATGGTGCCCAGAGCCGGAATCGAACCAGCGACACGAGGATTTTCAGTCCTCTGCTCTACCGACTGAGCTATCTGGGCCCATATGGCTGGGGTGCCTGGATTCGAACCAGGGCATGCAGGAGTCAAAGTCCTGTGCCTTACCGCTTGGCTACACCCCAACATGGCGGAACCGACGGGACTCGAACCCGCGATCTCCGGCGTGACAGGCCGGCGTGTTAACCATCTACACCACGGTTCCATTATGGAGCGGTAGACGAGTCTCGAACTCGCAACCTTCGCGATGGCAACGCGATGCTCTACCAATTGAGCTACTACCGCATGAAATATGGTGGGCGAAACAGGGCTCGAACCTGTGACCCCCTGCTTGTAAGGCAGGTGCTCTCCCAGCTGAGCTATTCGCCCATGTCTGTGGTCTGAAATACCCCCCAGACAATTTTAAATTATACCAGCACAATATATGATTGTCAATCCTCTTTTTCTATTTCTTTTCAGCTGGCAACACTCAGTCATTTAAAAGTCATTTCTGGAGAACATTGCTTGTTCAATCTCGATCAGTTATAATTAAACTGATTTCATACAGGGAGGTTGAACCATGAATCATAAGATTAACTGCAGTCGCATTTTCAAATCTGGAGTATTGCTTGGACTAATGCTGACAGCCATTATCACCGGCACAGCGATAGCCGCAGCTAGCAATCAATATCTTATCACTGATACCCAGGCCAAGCAAGCTTATGAATATGCGCTTGCATATGTAAAAAATGAAGTTGCCTATCTCTATGGTGGGCGTCAGAGTGTTGAAGCTTATCTTGATGGTCTAGCCAAAGGAAAAACCCCTGGTGAAGACATAGGCGTTGATGCTTCAGGCCTTATAGTCAATGCTTACCGCCATGTCATTCCCAATATCCGTTTTTACTTTGATCAAAGCCAAACCACAACCGTAGCTGATGCTACTAGCAGTTTACTGTATAACTTTAACTGCAAACCAATTACCCAAACAGAACTGCAGCCTGGTGATCTGATTTTCTTCAAAAATGCCGCTGGCAATATCACCGGTGTGGCTGTATTCTCCCACATCTCTGGCGATGTAATTCACTTTATTACTGCCTCAGTTAATGCGGGGAAAGTGGTTCTCACCAATGCATTACTCTCAGGAAACTATTGGAAAACCAACTTTGCTGGCTTTGGCCGCTTACAGTATACCATTTCTGAATAAACTATATACCAGCCTTATAACTTAAAAGCATGTATGTATAACCGCCGCGCTTTCAACAAACACTGTATAGAGAGCGAGGCGGTTTTTTTGAAACTAGCAAAACGTGTCCATATTAATACAAAATTGATCCAAGAAGAATTGAACCATAGCAGTGATCTCATAATCCACAATTTTATATTGACCTTACCTCATCGGCGCGAACTAACTGGTGCCATGATCTATATTGAAGGCATGGCTTCTGGACAGTTAGTAACTGATGCTGTTTTACAGCCAATCTTGCATGAAATGCGCGATTATGACCAACCGATTGACGCAAATATCCTGAAATTTCTTGCTGAATCAGTGTTGACAGCCAGTGAAGTAACTGAAACCGATCAACTTGATGATACTCTGCTGTCAATCATGGTAGGTAAGGTTGCTTTGTTGATCGATGGTTTTAACACCGCTTTGACCATAGATGTCAAGGGCTGGGACTATCGTACTATTCAATCACCACAAACCGAGGCGGTAATTCGCGGGCCACGCGACAGTTTCATAGAAGTTCTCAACCGCAACATCATGCTCATTCGCCGCCGTCTGCGGGATCCCAATTTAGTAATCGAATATGTCCGCGTAGGAGAACGTGGGCAAAATGATCTAGCCATCGCCTATATTAAAGATATTGCCCAGCCAGATCTTGTTCAAGAAGTGCGCAAGCGCTTAGAAAAAGTTAATTTAGATGTCATTTTAGATTCTGGTTATGTGGAACAAATCATCGAAGATGATTGGTGGTCGCCTTTTAACACAATTCAAGATACTGAACGGCCAGATGAAGTTGCAGCTGCCCTAGTAGAGGGACGAGTCGCTATCCTTGTAGACAACACTCCATTCGCGCTGCTGGTTCCTACTACGTTAAACGCGCAGATGATGTCCCCAGAGGATTACTATGTCCGCTGGGCTGCTGCGAATTTTATCCGGGTCATTCGCTTTTTAGCCTCTTTTATCTCATTTGTCACTCCTTCTTTATATATTGCCTTAGTTTCTTATCATCCAGAAATGTTTCCAACACAGTTGGCCCTGTCTGTAGCTGCCTCAAGAGAAGGTATCCCGTTTCCCGCCTTCGTCGAAGCCTTAGTTATGGAAATCTCACTGGAACTGCTGCGGGAAGCAGGAATCCGTCTACCTGGGCCAATTGGTCAAACCATCGGTATCGTTGGTGGTTTGATCATTGGTGAAGCAGCTGTTAACGCAGGTATTGTCAGCCCCATTATGGTAATTGTGGTAGCTTTGACTGCTATTGCTGGGTTTATCATTCCCACTTACAACCTCAGCTTTGGTATTCGTATAACCCGTTTTTTCCTGATGCTAGCCGCTAGTTTTTTAGGCTTGTATGGACTGTCTTTAGCACTGCTCATTGTGCTAGGTCATTTAGCCACCCTTACCAGTTTTGGGGTCAGTTACTTGTCACCATGGGCGCCGTTTAACTGGCCCGACTTTCGAGATTCGATCATTCGTGCTCCTTGGCATGTGTTGAAGAATCGTCCGAGTTATACCAATCCTATTGATTCTACAAGACAACCAACACAAAAAAATAAATCCAACAAGAGGAAGCAGCAATCATGACGAAGAGACAGTTTGTTTTCATCACAATTTGCCTACTTTTGTTGAGCGGATGCTGGGATGCAAAAGACATTGATCAGCGCTCCTTTGTCATGGGTGTGGCATTTGATCTTGCTGAAGGAGACGAAGAAGAACATGTCATGACTATTGAAATCCCCTTGCTGAAAAATTTTGCTTCTAATCAAGGGGGGTCACAGCAAGAAGAAACCACACTCATCTTGTCAACCACAGGCAAAACTGTGGCACAGATGTCTGGCAACTTCGAGTCGCGGACCTGGCGTGAAATTTTCTATGGACATACCCATGTGATAATCATTGGTGAAGAAGTAGCCCGCAATGGAATTGCTGAATTCATAGATTATTTTGATCGCAATCCCCGTATTGATCGCCGGCTTAAGTTATTTATCGCTCAGGGAGAAGCGCGTGAAGTTTTTAATGCAAAAAATCCCCTTGAACCAACTGTATCCAACTATTTGAACCAGTTACTCGAAGTCGCTACACGAACATCAACAGTAATCAAGCAAAATTTCCAAGACAGCCTGCGCAATTTGGAACACAATGGCGATACCATTCTGCCACGAGTGCGAGGTACTGACAAAGAAGTGGAAATAGCTGGTGGTGCTGTAATTAAGGATTATAAATTTATTGCTTGGTTGGGAGAAAATGAAACACGAGCTGCCGCTTTCCTATATGACAATATCACCGGCGGCTCTATCACTGTCAATATTGATGAAGTTTTTTATACCTATGCAATTCGCAGCTCATCTACTAAAATTAAAGCCAAGCTTGAGGGAGAGCAACTCACTTTTTTCATTACAGTAGAAAGTTCGGGTGATATCATTGAAATCTTTCAGAAGCAGCTAAAAACACCAGTTGATACTCCCATCGAAAAAGTGCAGGCTAAGCTGAATGCTGATATGAAAGATGAAATCCTGCATTTGCTGCATAAACTGCAAGACCTTAAAGCAGACCCGATTGGCTTTAGTAAATATGTGTTCCGCCATTTTCCCAAGTATTGGAAAGAACATCGTGACGAATGGAAAGACGTGATTTTTCCACAAGTTAAATTTGAAGTGCAAACGAAGTTTACTATCCAAAGTACTGGAATTCTAGAATAGGTGAGATGTGAGTGAAAACCAGAGATAAATTACTGTCGCAAGAAGTTTCAGTGATCATCATTAACATGATCTTGGGTATCGGCACCGTCGAGCTTCCATCACGCTTAGCGGAAGAAGCCGGACCAGATGGGATTATTGCCTATCTGATTGCTGTTGGGATAGTGGTGTTCGCCACTCTGCTCTATTGCTGGCTTACTTTGCGTTTTCCCAAGCAAGGTTTTGCTGACTACAGCGCACAGCTGACTGGCCGAGTCATCGGTTTTATCCTTAGTTTGGCGTTTACAGCGTTCTATGTAGGTGTGTGCAGCAGTGTACTCCGTGCCTTTACTAATATCACAAAGTACTTTTTGCTGCAGCGCACACCTTTGGAAGTAATAATGGTCTCAATGCTGTTTGCCACCTCAATTTTGGCTCGCAATGGATTACAACCGATTGCCCGCAGCTGCCAGATCATTTTGATGATCCTCCTGGTGCCTGTCTTTCTTTTACCATTTTTTATCCCTATATTTGAATTTGGTGAGTTTCTCCCCCTCTTCCAAACCAGCATGCCAAACATGATAAAAGCTACCTTCAGCGCTTTATTTTCTCTTGCCGGTGCAGAAGTGCTGCTGATAGTGGGTTCTCACAGCGACAAAAAAAGCAGACTCGTCAGGCAAGCGCTTGGCGGAGTATTATTTGCGGGCTTTTTCACTGGCGGCATAGTCATTCTATCCTTCGGCAGCCTATCGATTGAACAAACAGCCAAACTCACAGAACCGGTTTTTGAAATGATTAAATATGTGCCTGTACCCATTCTGCTTTTGGAGCGGGTGGATATATTCTACTATACCATTTGGATTGCCGCGACTTACTCTACGATTACCATTGGCTTGTTCGCTGCGAGTCATAATCTCGCGGAGACTTTTAAGCTCGAGTCAGGCAAAGGATTTGTTATTCCATTGGCAGCAGTAACCTACTATTTAGCCACACTGCCAAAGAATGAGCTAGAAGTTCAGGCTTTCAGTGCATTTATGTCTATATGCTGGACAATCCTCACCTTTGGGATAGTGCCCGTACTGATATTACTATCATATATCCGCAAAAAGGGCGAACCAGTACTTAAGCGTAACAAATCAAAGCAGCAAGCAAAAGAAGCAAACCCTTGACGATTTTCAAAGGTTTGCTTTTTTAATAGTTCTGGATGGTTTTACACTATAGCCGGGAAGAAATACCCTCCAAAGAAAATTAAAGCCGCAATCAGTGTTAGTACCATGTTAAAAGTCTGGCCGACAATATACAGCCACACTGGTTTGCCGCCTTTAGCCATTTTCGCCATCTCACTAAAACGTGAATCTAACCCGATGGAAACAAATGCTAAGGTAAACAACCAGTTCTTCAGATTCTTAGTTACCGAGACAATGCTATTTACCTTGCTTTCGCCCATTAATGGAATTAACACAAAGGAGAAAACTACTGAAGCTAAAACGAAACCAATCACAAACTTGGGCATGCGCCGCCAGATTTCACTGATCGGCGGCCGTTGTCTGACTGTACCAGCTTGAGCCTGCTCGTTTGAAGCAAAAACCCATGCAAAAACAAAAGCCACCACACCGATCAACAAGTTCTGCAGCATTTTTATCACAGCTGCCACTTCTGTAGCCAATTCGCTCACCATAGCACCCGCAACCACTACCGCGCCAGTACTATCAACCGTTCCACCAATCCATGCTCCACCAACTACATCGTTGATCCCAAACCACTTGATCATTAAAGGCTCTAATATCATTGCCACAATAGTGAAGATTAGAGAAATCGATACAGCCATACTGATTTCTTCTTTTTTGGCTTTGGTAGCTGCTCCAGTGGCAATAGCTGCAGAAACACCACAAACAGAAGTGCATGCCGCAATAGTGGCCACCAATGATTTATCTTGCATTTTTAGGCGCTTTACTCCATATATATACATAAAAATTAAAGCGATCGGCGGCACAGTCCATGCTACTCCCAAACCATAGAAACCAAGGGTGAGAACACGGTTGAAAAGGATTTCTGCTCCCATGACTACCAATCCTGTCTTGATAAACAGTTCCGTCTGCAGCGCAGGTATCAGCCATTTGGGTTTACCAAGGACGTTGCTGATAAACAACCCAAAGATCAGCGCCCAAATGACATCGTTAAAGCCATACTGTTTCAATGTTACTTGGTTGCCAAGGACATAGGCCAACACCGCCAAGACAAAGATCACCGGAAAGCCGACTAAAAAACGCCTAGCTTCTTCCCCACTGCGGCGCATGATTCCTATAGCCAGAGCACTGATCGCTGCAAGAAATGCACCAAGGGCAAGAAGCTGTGGGATCACCTTCGCTGGCAACCCATCCATAAAACTGTTGGTCCATTCTGGTAAACGTGGTACTTGAGTAATCACACCGATACAAGCTAAAATCAGCAGGAATGTGCCCAGCCACAACGTCCACCAGTCTTCGCTGCGAATGAGGAATGAAAGGTTAAATTTGCTTTTCTTCACTGTATTTTCGTTTAGCACCTGATTCCCTCCAGTACTTCAGTACTAATTTGATTTCATATTATGAAGGTCAATGCAGGTGTGTGCAACTTTTCTCGAATCCTTGAACTGTGATACATTCTTTGTTAAACTAAAAAAGAGCAAGCAAAGGAGGAACTCGAAATTGATCCAGGAATTCCTTACCTCATGTTTTTTGGTTGTGGCTGCAGAAATGGGCGACAAATCGCAAATCTTAGCTATGACTTTCGCCACAAAGTATTCAGTATACCATGTATTGCTGGGAATCATCATAGGTATTACTCTTAATCATGGGTTAGCTGTAGCTTTTGGCACTTCCCTTTCCAAATTGATTTCCTTAGATATTGTACGCCTAGCTGCCGGAATCGCTTTTATCGTCTTCGCTCTCTGGTCACTGATTCAATCTGATGAAGATGAGCCAGAAGCCGAGGAAGCACATCGGTTTGGCCCAATTGTGACGGTAGCTATGGCTTTTTTTATTGGCGAGCTGGGGGACAAGACTCAATTAACTGCGATTACTCTTGCCAGCAGTTCAGAACATCCCTTGATTGTTCTGCTTGGCACTGTTTCCGGCATGGTCTTAACCAGTGCCATTGGTATTTTTGTCGGAAGCCGCATGGGCCAGCGTATACCTGAGTTTGCTATGAAGATTGTTTCATCATTTGTCTTCTTAGGTTTTGGATTGATTTCGCTCTATCAGAACTTACCAGATGCTTACCTGACACCCGCGAATATAATCATCACCATAATCGCACTTGGGCTGGTGGTAACATACCTGGTACGTCGTGCCTGGATTGCATATCGCAGTCAGCCGATCAGTCCCTTGCGCGCTAAAGCGCAGCACTTGCATGAACAGCTGGTGGGCATTAAGGATCTAATTGATGATCTATGCATCAAACAACCAACCTGCCAGAAATGCGATAGAAACGACTGTTTGTTAGAGATCACCAGGCGCAGTTTAGGGTCATACCTTAAACATGATCAGTTCACTGATTTTTCGCACCAGATCAGTAAGCTCCCCATCGACCGCCGTAATTTCGATATTGTCAGAGCCAGAGAAGCTTACTGCCGCACAGTAGTCGCGTGTCTGAACTGCCAGAAATCCCATCAATCGGGTTGTATTCTCAATGAAACCCGGCAGGTGCTGGAGAGAATATGCTTTAACAAGACTTTGCCTTTTGCCGGAAACATGCAGGACTATCTTATGGAAGTAGAGCGGGAATCTCCAGTGCTCGCAGGTAAAATCCGCCGCTTATTAACTACAGATTAGGCAAATTAGGCTGATCGAGGAGCATAACTATGGATCTGCAAATATGTCACCTAGGAATAATGTCTTATCCTAAGGCACTAGCAATCCAGGAGCGCTTACTTCAGCTGCGTCAGCAGGGAGTGATTGGGGATATCCTGCTCCTTGTTGAGCATGAGCCAGTTATTACGCTGGGAAAGCGCGGAAAAACTGAGCATATTCTCGTGTCTTCTGCTTGGCTGGCTGAACATAATATTCCGGTTATCACAGTGAATCGCGGTGGCGATGTCACTTACCACGGCCCTGGCCAGATAGTCGGCTATCCAATTATTGACCTTCGCAACCATGGCCGCAGCATTAAGCATTTTGTACACAATATTGAACAGGTTTTCATCAATTTGCTGAACAAGTATTATCATATCCATGCCTTCCGTGTTCCAGAATATCCTGGGGTCTGGGTCGAACAAGGTAAAATTACCGCTGTTGGTCTGACCATCAAACACTGGGTCAGTATGCATGGTTTTGCTTTTAATGTGAACACAAATCTGGATCACTTTAAATGGATCATTCCTTGTGGGATTACCAGCCGACCAGTATGTTCTCTCCAATCCATTCTAGGCTATAAGCTGGCAATGGATGTGGTTTATCAGCAAGTGGCAACTTCTTTTATCGAAGTGTTTAACTATCACCCCGTTATGATTACACAGGCTCAGTTATGTGAGTATTTGGGGAGGGATAATGATGCATCAGCGCAAGCCTGAATGGCTAAGGCTAAAGACTCGCTGTACCGATCAGGCAATGGAAGTGCGTCAACTAATTCGCAGTCTTTCTTTACATACAGTATGCCAGGAAGCTGCCTGTCCCAATCTTTTGGAATGCTTTGGACGCAGGACAGCCACATTCATGATCTTAGGAAGGTACTGCACCCGGAATTGCCGCTTTTGCAACGTAACATCCCACCCACCACAACCAGTTGATCCCCAGGAACCAGAACATGTTGCAGAAGCAGTGAGCCAGTTAGGATTAAAATATGTAGTGATCACCTCAGTCACCCGGGATGATCTTCCTGATGGTGGTGCCAGTCATTTTGCGCGTGTGATTGAAGCAATCCGCCAGCACAGCAATGATGTAAAAATCGAGGTCTTGATTCCCGATCTTCAAGGTAATCCTGATGCTTTAGCAACAATCGTAGCTGCCGCACCACATGTCATCAACCACAACGTAGAGACTGTCCCCCGCCTTTATCCAACAGTTAGGCCACAGGCGATTTACGAACGCTCACTCTGGCTGCTGCAGCAAGTAAAAATGTTAGATGCCAAAATTCTCACCAAATCTGGCCTGATGGTTGGTCTTGGTGAAACTGAAGAGGAAGTACAGCAGGTGATGCAAGATCTGCGCGCGGTTGACTGCGACCTGCTCACTATTGGCCAGTATCTAGCCCCTTCACGCCAACATCATCCTGTAGCTGCATACATTCCACCAGAAACTTTTGCTGAGTATCAACGACTAGGCTATAAATTAGGTTTTAAACATGTCGAATCTGGCCCACTGGTGCGCAGCTCCTATCACGCGGAGTCAGCAGCAAATGCGTTAGAATAATGCATTTTTACATCATAAAGTACAATAAAGAGAGTGGTGGTTACATGTACTATGATCTTATTGTCCTTGGCGGTGGCCCTGCAGGTTATTTGGCTGCCGAGCGTGCTGGCAAAGCAGGGATGAAGACTTTACTGATTGAAGAACGGGCTATTGGCGGAGTATGCCTTAATGAAGGTTGTATCCCCACCAAGACTATGCTGCATTCTGCTAAGATCTACGATTATGCCCGTTTGAGCGAAAAGTACGGTGTTACCACGGAACATGTCTCCATAGATCACACCCAGGTGCTTAAACGGAAACAGAAAGTGGTCAAACTCTTGACCAGCGGTATCAATTCACAGTTAAAGGCCAGCAATGTGGATCTGGTTATGGGCCGTGGATATATTGTCAAGCGAGATAATGAAGGTGTGCATATTGCTGCCGGTGATCATACCTATATTTGTAAGCATCTTTTGATTGCTACCGGTTCCTCGCCGATCATCCCGCCTATACCTGGCGTGGAGGATGGGCTTAAATCAGGGTTGGTGATGACCAGCCGGGAAATACTGGATTTAGCGACTATTCCTCAATCACTAGTAGTCATCGGCGGCGGAGTAATTGGTTTGGAAATGGCTTCATATTTCAATTCTGTCGGCAGCCAAGTCACAGTAATTGAAATGCTTGATCATATTGGTGGACAAACTGACAAGGAAATTGCAGAGATTCTTTTAAAGAACTATCAAAAGAAGGGAATCACCTTCCACTTGGAAGCAAAAGTCACCGAGATCACTTCAGATGGACTGTACTATACTAAAGGCAATCAGCATGAGTTCATCCCAGCCGAACGCATTCTGCTTAGTGTAGGGCGCCGGCCTAATACCCAAAACCTTGGCCTTGAAAATATTGGTGTGCAACTTGATGGCGCAGCCATCAAAGTTGATGAGTACGGCGCGACCACTGTGCCTAGAGTGTATGCTGCTGGCGATGTCAATGGCCGTTCGATGCTGGCGCATACTGCTTATCGCGAAGCTGAAGTGTGTGTGAACCATATGCTTGGCAAGGCAGATCAAATGCGCTACCATGCCATTCCAGCTGTTATCTATACCAATCCGGAAGTCGCTTCTGTTGGCGAAACTGAGGCCACTGCCACTGCCAAAGGTATCGATTTTACCACTGCCAAGATTTCAATGCGTTACAGTGGTCGTTATGTGGCTGAGAACGAAGGTGGCGACGGGATCTGCAAAGTGTTAATTGATAATCATAGTCAGAAACTTATTGGTGTCCACCTGATTAGCAACTATGCTTCGGAGATTATTTATGGAGCGGCAGCTTTTATTGAAAGCGAGATGAAGGTGGAGGATATTCGCAGGATTGTCTTCCCGCATCCAACAGTGTCGGAAATTATCCGGGAAGCAATGTTTTCTCTATAAATTAAAAATAGAGGGCAAAGGATAGAGGGTGATCAGGACTTTGCCCTCACTTGGAAGAATGATACGAAGATGACAACAGAAGATTACAATAGAAGTCTATTGGTCATCCAAACCTAGAGCTCGTTCGACAGGGATCACACAAACAACCCCTGTTTCCGGCTGATTGAGATCACCAATAACCTCCTCAATCACTTGAATAGCTCCATCAACTTGTTCTTTATTTTTCATTATAACAAAGATCATGCGATTGTTGCGCTCGCTCACACCCAATGTGGCAAAACTGGAAAAAATGGGAACACGATCAGCCATCAAGTGAGCCATACCGATACTGTCAACCACTGTTGCCCGTTGGATGCCCACTCTAAGAAAGCCTTCCAGGATATAGACGACTTTACCTGGATCAGCAATAATCGCGAGGAATAAATACACTATACCCCTCCTTTTAATTGTTTAAAAACTACGACAGTTATAATTATTTATTCGATCTAAAAAGCAAATATCCTCTTTAGATTCAAGAAATAATGCAGGAGGAGAGTGGACCTGCGGGTATCATAAGAGCAGGTTTCTGCCTATGAACGAATTGAAGGAGTGGAAATTATGCTGCAGTTTGTGTGGCATTATAAAAGGCGTTTGATAAAGTCTATCAGTTTGTTGTGCTTAAGCTTGGTGTTGATCTGCAGTGGCGCATCAGCTGCAGGCACAGAGCAAATTATCAGCTTGCCTTTAATCTATCCCCACAAGACACCGGATGAACTACCAACTTTAAGCCAAATTTATGAAGCAATATTCACACCAATAGCCCATACCGATTTGACACGGGAAGAACTGTTGACTCGTCTAAAAATCTACATTACCACGGCTATGGCCATAACTCGCCACTCCAATTTGGAAATAGAGTATTGGGATGTGGTCACTGATGCTCTGAAGTGGGATGAAACAGGGTGGCATATAGGTGTTTCTCCCTGGTTGGAGCTTCTTGGCCCTGACTATCTGGCTCAAGCTTTTTTAATTGCCCACGACGCTGATCCTGAAGCAAATTTACACTATGCTGACTATCTGACAGCTGATCCGCAGAAAAATGCCGCAATTTATACCCTGGTCAAATCATTAATCGATCAACAGGTTCCAATCACTGGCCTTACCATGCTTTTTGCTGAGGATCAACCATTACCTGATGAAAAGGAACTTGCCGCTAATCTGCAGCTATATGCATCTTTAGATATGCAAATTAGCCTAGCTGGTCTTCCTGTGGAGCAATTTGTCCGCTATTACTCGATCCTCACACAGTATACCGATAAGCTTACAGCGATCACACTTAAGGATCCCTATGGAAATGAATATGTAGTACCTGGTACTATTTTCTCTAACTTCCCCCAAAATCTGGCTGAACCACTGACGCTTACCACAGTCAATTTGCTGATCCATCGCCCAATAACTGCTAGTCATTTGCCAGAAAGGAGTGCTCGGGCAATTGATGGCCAACTGTCTACTAGCTGGGCACCGCGGGCCACACCTCCCTATTGGCTCACCGTGGATTTGGGAGATGTTTATATACTCACCCGCTGGGTAGTCTATCATCGAGGCAGCGGTGGTATAGCAGCTAGAACTGAACTTATCAACGGTGCCATCAACACATGTGATTTCAAGCTACAGGTAAGCCTTGATCAAAAAGAATGGATGGATGTAGATGTAGTAACTGATAACACCTCAGCAGTCACTGACCGCTGGCTGCCACCAACAGCAGCCCGCTATGTAAGATTATTTGTTACCAAACCATCTTCGCTTGAGTTTAACCAAGATTTAGTAATCTATGATTGGGAAATATACGGAGTGGCAGGACGCTAAGCGCGTGCCTGCCACTTACCTTTCCTTGACATCTGCGAAGCCCCACGGGCTAGCATGCCAATGATTTCGTTATTCTGTTTTCCAGCTGGCGCTGCTTTAATCGCTCGTAGCTGCTGGACACGGCCAGTACAGTTGATAGCCGTACCGTTTGTTTCTAAATATGTTGAGCCAGGCAGCACCACATCAGCATGAACCAACATCTCTGAATAATAAGGAGTGATCACCAGAGCAAACTCACGATTAGGCGCTTGTGTTACAACTGAGGGGTCTGACCCCACCACGATTAATCCACGGACAGTATCCCAAGCAAAATCGGGTGCGGTTATGCCAGCAGCTATTTGTCCGTGCACATTCGCCTGCGGCTGTAGTACCAAGACCCTGTTTTCGGAAGTAATGATCTTAGTCAGTGCTGTTAGGTCAGTCACGGAAGCAGCTGGCAGAGCATCATCGCCCATAATTATTAGTGGACGCCGTGCCTGGAGATAATTATCAATTACTTCCAGTACTTGATTGACAGTGTCCTTTGATGCATGCGCCAAAGCTTGCTGTACTGCTGTGAGGACAGCCGTTTTTACCGGTGCAGAACTAATTGCATCCTTCAACGCTGCCACCAGCGCAGCAATCTCTGCAGAATTTAGATCAACATGTGTGGCATTATAGCGCTCAAAGCCTTTTTCCGCGCCAATAACCACTACTTTACCGCCACTGCGTAAGTAGCGATATAAACGGCTGGCTACTGGCAGATACTTGGTTTGCAAATCTGTATTGAAAACAATCGCCAGATCCACATCGTCTAGATCCGCTGCTGGTTCATAGGCACAAGTTCTGACTGTGGAAGCCAAATACGTAATTCCATACTCTGCCGCCATGGTTTTTAAAGCTGCGTACTCCTCATTTGTCAGATCTGGGGCGGCTAATATCACTACACTGTCAGGGCCATATTCTTCGATGATCTGCGTCAACCGAGCAGAGGCAGCTGCAAAAGCCGTTGACCAATCCACGATCTGCATTTCTCCGTCATGCCGCAGCATGGGGGCAGTAAGCCTATTGCCATAGAGATGAGCATAGCCAAAATAACCTTGTGCACAGAGAACACCTTGATTTACTGGATGGTCGAGCGGCGAGCGGACACCAACAATCCTATCACCTACTAATGAGATTTCCAGACCACAGCCAAGATTGCATCCTAAACAAGTTGTAGCCACCACCCGCTCGGGTTGCCAAGGACCACGTGTAACCCACGGATATTGCACACTGATTGCGCCAGTCGGACACACACTGGTGCAAACACCACAATCCTTACACACTGCTTGTAACGGCTGTTGCAGAGCTGGTTGAACCGAAGCCTCATAACCACGGCCAACAAAACCGAGGACAGTGTAACCAGCCAAATCACGACAAGCAGCTACACATTTACCGCAAAGAATACATTTATTTTGATCCCGCACTATATAAGGGTGAGAATCATCCAATGTGTAACGCTTGGATGTTGGATTCAATGTATCCGTATTAATGTTGTACTCTGTCGCTAGCCTGCGCAGCTCACATTCATGGACTTCCAAGCATCCACAGGCTAAGCACCGCTTGGCTTCTTGACGGGCAAGCTCAGCAGTGAAACCCAGCGAATACTCGCGAAAATCCTGAGTTCGTTCTACAGCTGATAGATGTGGTGAATGCTGGCGAGGTAAGTGCGGCCGATCTGCGAAATCAGAAGGATCCAGTTCTTGCCACTCACCCTGACTGGCGCTAAAAGGTTGTGTGTGCTCCACAGATTTGCCCTGAAGGAAAGCATCAATTTCCATGGCAATTCTTCTGGCAGCTCCCACAGCTTCAACAACTGTTGCTGCACCCGTCACACAATCACCCGCAGCAAAGACTTTATCCTTTGGCCGATCCGTTAAGGTACCATGTCTGGTTGCGGGAAGACCCAATTCATTTACCAGTTGTTGATCAACCTTTTGCCCAAGCGCTAAAATCACACTGTCAACTTCCAGTGCAAACTCACTGCCAGGAACCTCCATCGGGCGGCGCCTGCCAGAAGTATCTGGTTGACCAAGTTCCATTTTAACCAATTCCACAGCTTCCAACCGCTCTGTGCCAAGAAATGCTTTGGGGTTGGTCAAGAATAAGAACTTTACCCCTTCTTCCATCGCTTCTTCCACTTCAATATCCTGCGCTGGCATTTCTTCACGAGAACGGCGGTAAATTACTGTCACTTCCTCTGCTCCCAGACGTATCGCTGTTCGAGCGGCATCCATCGCTGTATTGCCGCCGCCTACTACTGCTACGTGTTTGCCTAAAGTCACTGACTGACCAAGGGCAGTTTGGCGTAAAAACTCGATGCCATGATAGATTCCAGGCAGATGTTCGTTGCTAATTCCAAGCGTCTGGGCTTTTTGGCAGCCAATGGCCAAAAACACTGCGTCATAGTTTTGTTCCAGCTCAGCCAAGGTATAATCTTTGCCTAGTTCCTGGCCTAGAATCACTTGCTCACACATCTGGACAATAACCTTAATTTCCCGATCCAATACGGCTTTCGGCAAACGGTACTCTGGAATTCCATAGCGCAGCATTCCTCCGAGTTTTGGACCGCGATCATACAAGGTCACTTGATGGCCAGCCAATGCCAAAAAATAAGCGGCAGTGAGACCTGCTGGGCCACCACCCACCACAGCAACTCGGCGACCAGTTGGTGGCTGTGTTTCCACAGGTGTATTCTCCAGCTGCTCTAGCCACTTGTCAGCAGCAAAACGCTTCAAGTCGCAAATATTCACTGGCTGGTCCACAATATTGCGCCGGCAAGCACCTTCACAAAACCGGGGACATACTCGCCCGCATACTGATGGTAAAGGCATTTTTTCTCGGATTAATTTGCTGGCACTGATAAAATCGTTGTTATTAATGTAGGCAATAAAACCTTGAATATCGACACCTGCTGGACATGCTCGCTGGCAGGGGGCAACACAATCACCACAGTGTTCTGCCATTATAAGTTCCAAGGCTGTTGCCCGCAGCTGACGCACCTGCTCAGTATCGGTCAATATCTCCATACCCGCAGTAACAGTCAAAGAACAGGCAGGTACCAGACGTGTTCGTTCATTTACCTTCATTTCTACAAAACACAGCCGACAAGCACCAAAAGGTTCCAACCGTGGGTCATAACAGAGATGAGGAATATCAATACCTAATTCAGTGGCAGCAGTCAGGAAATTACGGCCCGCCTCTGCTTCATATTGTTTTCCATTGATTGTAATTGAAACTTTTGCCATTACTGTGCTACCCCCAAACTGTCAAGCTGTTCCTGTGGCTGACTTGTAACGATAATTGCTGAAAACTTGCAGCTGCTGAGACACAACCCACAGCGCAGGCACTGATCGCTGTCAATGTAATGCGGCTGACGTTTTTCACCTGTAATAGCTCCTGCTGGGCAGACTTGAGTACACAAACCACAGCCACGGCATTGTTCAGCCACAATGCTGTAAGCAATCAGTGCTTTGCACTTTTTAGCAGGACACATCCGCTCTTGAATGTGCATCTCATACTCTTTGGCAAAGTACTTCAGCGTGGTTAAGATCGGATTGGGAATCGTTTGACCTAAGCCGCACATTGACCCAGCCTTGATTGATTCAGCTAAACGGCGAACAGTTTCCAAATCAGAAGTTTTTCCTTCACCATTGGTGATGCGTTCCAAAATTTCCAGCATTTTTTGGGACCCGATGCGGCAAAATGTACACTTACCGCAGGATTCACCCCGGGCAAATGTGAGAAAGTACTTGGCAACATCCACCATGCAAGTATCTTCATCCATCACCAACAATCCACCCGAACCCATGATGGCACCAATCCTGCTAAGGCTTTCATAATCTACTGGAGTGTCGCCAAGTGCGGCAGGAATGCATCCACCAGATGGACCACCAGTTTGAATTGCTTTAAACGGTTTGCCTGTGGCAATACCACCACCAATGTCAAATACTAACTCGTTAATGGTCATCCCCATCGGGATTTCCACCAATCCTCCACGTTTGATCTTGCCAGCGAGAGCAAAGACCTTTGTTCCCTTGCTTGACTCGGTACCATACCGGTTAAACTCTCCAGCACCGTATTGGACAATATATGGCACATTGGCCAAGGTCTCCACATTATTGATTGCTGTCGGCGCTCCGAACAATCCTTTCTCGCTAGGATAAGGAGGTCTGAATCTGGGCATTCCGCGTTTACCTTCGATCGACATGATCAACGCTGTCTCTTCACCACAGACAAAGGCGCCTGCCCCTTCTCGGATTTCAATAGTAAAATTAAAACTACTGCCGAGAATATTAGTGCCCAAGAATTGCTGTTCTTGCGCCTGCTGAATAGCGCGCTTTAAGCGTTTAATGGCTAAGGGATATTCCGCCCGGCAGTAGATGTACCCTTTACAAGCTCCGATAGCATAGCCAGCAAGTAGCAAACCCTCTATAACTGAATGGGGATCGCTCTCTAAGATGCTGCGATCCATGAAAGCCCCGGGGTCTCCTTCGTCAGCATTGCAGACTACATATTTAACCTCACCCAAAGCTTGACGGGTGAGGGACCATTTCATGTGTGTTGGGAAACCAGCTCCACCCCTGCCTCGCAGACCCGACTCTTTTATTTCTGTAATTACTGCTTCGGGGCCTATGGCCAAGGCTTTTTGCAGCGCAGAATATCCCCCGGCAGCTATGTAGCTGTGAATGTCCTCAGGATCAATCACCCCACAATTGCGCAGGGCGATCCGCACTTGTTTCTGAAAGTAATCCCGCAGCTCAGAATCTTGGTTATTTGCATAAACTAGCAAATCACTAACTGGCTGATCGTGAAGAATGTGCTGCTGCACAATCCTCGGCACATCTTCTGGGGTTACCCGTCCATATAAATAGCGTTCATTAGTATCAGTACTGATTTCCACCAGTGGTTCACAAAAGCAGGTTCCTAAGCAGCCAGTAATCATCAGATGTACTTTTTCACTAGTGAGGTGACTTAACTCGCCTTGGAATTGCTCATAGACCTGCTGAGCCCCCGCAGCAATGCCGCAGCTGGCCAAGCCCACTTTTATATGATACTGTTTAGCGGCCATGGTGATCACCACTTTCCAATTCTTTGATCAATTTGCGTGCTTTTTCAGGAGTCATGCGTCCATACACCTTGCCATTGACACTGATCACTGGCGCAAGGCTGCAGCAGCCTATACATGCCACTTTCTCCAGGGTGTACTTGCCATCTTTGCTAGTATGACCACACTTGGTGTGCGTGGCCATCTCCAAAGCTTCGGTTACAGCAGCTGCTCCAGCTAAGTGGCACGCTGTCCCATGGCACACTTGAATATGATTTTCCCCTAAAGGTTCTAAACGAAATTGAGAGTAAAAGGTAACGATGCCATAGAGTTCACTAGTGGGTATCTGAGTCAATTCGGATACTTTTTGCATGAATTCTGGCGATACATATCCCAATGTATTTTGAATTTCCTGCAGGATAGGAATTGCTGCGCCAGAAAAGTCACGATACTTGCTCACGATTTCTTCAACAATCTGCAATTGTCTAGCTGATGCCTGCACCGTTAATGCTCCTTTCCAAAAACATCATAATATGTTTCAACCATATTTCGCTGTTCTCCTTTACTTGAGGAGTCTGACCCCAAAAATGGTTGGCCATAGCTTTCCGGTTACCAGCAGTTCATCTGTATCCGGTTTGTAAGCAATACCATTGAGTACATCAATGTCTTGCGGATCGGCCTGCAGGTGTTTGCGGAGATTGGAAAAGTCGATCCAAGCTATGACCCGACCGTTTTCTGGCGCGATCAGCACAATAGTATCAGTGAGCCAGATGTTGGCATATATTACTCCATCAATATATTCCAGCTCATTTAAATAGCGAACAGGGCCTGTATTTGACTTAACTTCCAGTTTCTTGACCGGCTGAAAAGTGTGTGGTTCAAGATAAGTAAGGATGCTAGAGCCATCACTCATGATCAGGTATGTACCATCGTAGGTTAACCCCCAACCTTCTGTTGGATAAGTAAACTGGTCGATTAAAGCGAATGTCTCGCGATCATAAACAAATCCGGTGTTCTGCTGCCATGTAAGCTGGATAATCTTATCATCAACTATGGTTATGCCCTCTCCAAAATACTGCTCAGGCAGGGCAAGCAGCTGCAGAATTTGGCCATCATCCAAGCGTACGCGCCGCACAGTTGAGGCTCCATAAAGACCAGTTCCTTCATATATATATCCATCGTGATACACCAGCCCTTGAGTAAATGCTGAAGTATCATGGGGATACTCAGCTAAAATGGTATAGCTGTAAATAGGTTCTGTTTGAAACTGATCATTGCTGAGAGACTGGCTGCAGCAAACCAAACTAAGCGTAGCGATGAGAAACACACAGATGGATGCCTTAAATTTCTCCACTCTCCCTTGCAAATAATATACTTACAATTCGGCACGGTTTTAAGATTACCTTGCAAAAAATAAAGGATATTGTGATTCAGGCGAGAAGTTAGAGATTATCTATTCTAAAGAGGTGAAATTGTGAAAGAAAAAATTGGTATTGTAACCGATAGCACATGTGATATTCCTAAGGAGTTTCTGCAGAAGTTCGGCATTAAAGTCGTTCCATTAAGGATATTATATCGTGACGCTGAATACAGGGATGGTGTTGACATCAATACCGAAGAGGTTTATGAGCGTTTGCCAGAAGAAGTACCTACCACTTCATTACCACGGCCAGAGGATGTGTTAGCTTTACTGAACACAATGAAAGAGGAAGGATACACTCACGTTATTTGTATTCACCTGTCCTCTGGTTTAAGTGGTACAGCGCAGATGATGCGTACAGTTGCTGAGCAGATTGATGGTTTGAAGATAAAAGTGATTGATTCCAAATCTATTTCCATGGGTTTAGGGTTGATGGTCTTAGAAGCAGCTCGCGCAATTCAAAGTAAGATGAGTTTTGATGCGATCTGCAGTCATGTGCAATCCTTACGGAACCGCTTGTCTGTTTATTTTGTACTGGGAACTTTGGAGTATCTGAAAAAAGGCGGCCGTATTGGCAAGGTATCAGCAACTATTGGTGAGCTGCTGCATATTAAACCAATTATCACCGTAAGTAAAGAAGGCATTTATACCACCTATGCGAAAGTGCGGGGGCAAAAACAAGCATTAGACCGGATGCTTCAGGTAGCTAAAGAGCATATCAGCAATGCTGCCAGCTATATAGCGGTTTGCTATGGCGGAGCTCAGGAAGAAGCGATTAACTTTGTGAACCAGATCAAGGATCTACCTAATGTCAAAGAGTTGATTCTCTCCACAGTGAGTCCTGTGATTGGTGTCCATACTGGGCCAGGAACACTCGGTTTTGCAGTCCTGCAGTCAGAATAAAAACGGGAAGGGGTCAGACCCTCTTCCCATTTTTATTACTTATGCACGAAATATAATCTCATCGCGTTTTGGACCATTGCTGACAATTGTTATGGGCACGCCCAGAGATTCTTCGATGAACAGCACATAATCACGGCAGTTTTTAGGCAGGTCGGCAAACTTGGTAATGCCGCGAATGTCTGTCTTCCATCCTGGCAAATAAGTTAGTACCGGTTTAGCACGCTCTAAAAGAACGTTTACCGGGAACTTATCTGTGACTTGTCCATCTATTTCATACCCAATACAGACAGGAATCTGATCAAGATAGCCTAAGATATCCAAAACAGTGAGTGCTACTTCCGTAGCACCTTGAACTTGACATCCATACCGTGTAGCCACCACGTCAAACCAGCCAACATTGCGTGGACGGCCTGTTGTAGCACCATACTCACCGTTATCCCCTCCGCGGCGACGCAATTCTTCCGCTTCTGCACCAAAAATCTGGCTGACAAAGGGACCAGCACCCACCGCGCTAGAATAAGCTTTTACCACCGCCACTACCGAACTGATTCTATATGGAGGTATACCTGCACCAACCGCCGCATATCCTGCTAAAGTCGATGAGGAAGTAGTAAAAGGATAAATACCAAAATCAGGATCTCTTAAGGCTCCTAATTGGCCTTCTAAGAGAATGTTTTTATCCCTGGAGATAGCATCCTGTAAATATGTAAAGGTATCCGTGACATATGGTTTGATCATTTCGCCATATTGCAGTAACTGCTCGACTAGCTCGTCCACATTGAGCAGCGGCTTATGATACAAATGCTGTAACAAAGTGTTTTTCACTTCACAGACAGCTGTTACCTTTTCTTTTAGGCGTTCTGGATAGTAAAGCTCATTAACTTGAATGCCAATCTTGGCAAATTTGTCTGCATAAAAGGGAGCAATTCCCGATTTGGTTGAGCCAAACTGCCTGGCCTGCAACCGTTCTTCTTCATACTGGTCAAAAAGAATATGGTAGGGCATCAGCACCTGCGCCCGATCAGAGATTAAAATGTTCGGTTCTACTCCCCTGCTGCGCAGATGGTCAATTTCTTGAATTAAATAAGGAATGTTTAACGCTGTACCATTACCAATAATATTAACTGTGTGTTTATAGAATACTCCTGATGGCAGTTGATGAAGAGCAAACTTACCAAATTCATTTATAATGGTATGGCCTGCGTTGCTCCCACCTTGAAAGCGGATGACTATATCCGCTTCCCGAGCAAACATATCAGTGATTTTGCCCTTGCCTTCATCACCCCAATTAGCACCTACGATGGCTCTGATCATATAAACCTCCTCGCTATACTCGCAGCTGAACATTCGCCTGCAGCAACTCTTTATTATTATCTATGACGGGTTTCACCCATTGATCAAGAAACTCTGTTACCTGCTGTGGAGCACGGCCAACATATTTATTTGGCTGAAGAATGCCTTCCAGCTCTGCTTCAGTCAAACCAAAAGCAGGGTCGGCAGCAATACGGGCAATGAGATCGTTTTCTCCACCCATGACTTTAATATTATGCCCTGCGGCTAATGAATGCTGGCGGATCTTTTCGTGTAGTTCTTGGCGATCACCGCCTTTTTTCACAGCATCCATCATAATGTTTTCCATCGCCATGAACGGTAATTCAGCTTCCAAATGCTTAGCTATTACCTTTGGATAAACAACTAATCCCTGCACTACATTAAGATAGAGACTGAGAATGGCATCGGTTGCCAAGAATGCTTCGGGAATACTCAAACGCTTGTTGGCAGAATCATCAAGTGTCCGTTCAAACCACTGAGTAGCTGCTGTAATTGCTGGATTCAACGCATCAACAATCACATAGCGCGCTAATGCAGCAATCCGTTCACAACGCATGGGATTGCGTTTGTAGGGCATGGCAGAGGAACCAATTTGGTGTTCTTCCATCGGCTCTTCAATTTCTTTAAGGTGCTGCAGTAAGCGAAGATCATTGCTGAACTTATGGGCACTTTGTGCAATTCCACTTAAAATATTTGCATACTGGCTGTCGACTTTACGAGAATATGTTTGTCCAGAAACTGGATAGACAGCACTAAAGCCCATTTTCTCCGCTACCAGTTCATCAAGCCGCCGCACCTTTTCATGATCGCCATTGAAAAGCTCTAAGAAACTGGCTTGGGTGCCTGTAGTTCCTTTGGAACCGAGAAACATGGTCCGAGAGAGTTGAAAGTCAATCTCCTGCAGATCCATAATCAAATCCCAGATCCACAAACATGCACGCTTGCCAACAGTGGTAGGCTGCGCTGGCTGGAAATGTGTAAACGCTAAAGTTGGTAAATCTTTGTACCTTTGAGCAAACTCAGCTAAAGCGTTAATGGTACTGACTACTTTGGCTTTGATCAGAGACAAGGCTCGATGCATCAGGATGAGATCGGTATTATCTACGACATAGGCAGAAGTAGCACCTAGATGGATAATAGGTTTGGCTGAAGGGCACTGCTCACCAAAGGCATAGACATGGGCCATGACATCATGACGGACTTCGGCCTCACGCCGGGCTGCAACCTCGTAGTTGATGTTGTCCTGATTGGCTCTCATTTCTTCAATCTGTTCCTGGGAAATGTTTAACCCAAGTTCTTTTTCTGCTTCAGCTAAAGCAATCCAAAGTCTGCGCCAAGTGCGAAATTTGGTTTCTGGAGAGAAGATCTGCTGCATCTCTCTGCTTGCATAGCGCTGGGTCAAAGGGTTTTGGTATGTATCGTTCATTAGCTTACCCCCCTTTTTCAACAATAAAATAAAGTGTAATTATTCTTGCTGTAATTTCCAATCACCTGCATGCAAGTGTGTTCGCATTCTGGTTTTTATTATTTGCTTAATGCATTAAAAATAGAGCAATAATCCCCCTTGGGGTTAACCCACAAGGGGGATTTCTGTTTGGTGTTTAATTTTAGCTCTTTTTTGCCACAATCATTGTTGTATTGCCCATGCGCCACACTACTTTTACACCAGCAAAACCAGCTTGCTTTAGCATGGATACCTGGTTATCAATGGTGCAAGGTGTATCAAAATGATATAGCTCATCATCGGCTATATTCAATTCTTTCTTCAGTCTGGCATACTCTGCAAAAAGTTCATCTTCAACAGCTTGATCAGTTACCATATAGTCGCATTCGATGTATACACCTTTTGTCTTAAGCGCTCTATAGATCTTTTTGTAAAGAGCAACTTTTTCATCATGAGTATAATGATGCATTGTTTGAAATGAAATGGCTGTATCGTACCTATCCTCACCTGGCTCACATTTCATATAGTTGCAGCAAAGCGTCTGGATGTTTTTGTCAGGATATTTTTGTTTAAGTCTATCTAGCATGGCTTGTGACAGATCAATTCCGACAACGGAGACATTGGAAAACCGCTTAAATATCGCTTCGAGCTCCAGCCCTGTGCCACAGCCTAAATCAAGGATAGATTTAGTTCCTTCGGGTATTAATTCGGCCATTTTAATATAGCCTTCTCTACATCCTTCAACATCTTGCAGCATATGCTCATCGTATATATCTACTCGAGCAGAAAAGAAATCATCCATTTTTTCTAAAAAGGGTTGTCTGATTGTATCCGCTTCATAGATCCGGGAAGTTTCACCCCAAGGATGATGACCAACACCGATATATCTCCAGCCATATTTTTCATAATAGGAGGTATGATCAGTGCAAAGGTACAGTTTGTCAAATCCGAACTTGCCTGCATCGATGCGTACATATTCTAGAAGCTTTGAACCAATGGCATTGCCCCTCGCTCTTTCTTCGACATAAAGCGCGCACAAGTATGGGTAAAGGTCAGTTCTGTCTACAAAATCATTATCGATCAGGCCGCAGCCGCCTATTATGTCATTGTTTTCATCAATTGCCAGGTACCATTGGGGTACCCTTTGTCTGGTATGGATACAGGTGTCTATGCTTTTCTCATATTCTTGGCGAGGTATGTTAAACTTTGAAGCAAACCAGTCAACGGCTTGTTCAGCAAAGCTTGGATTATCTCTCAATGCGATGATTTTGTAATTTATCTTAGGCACTTGGTGATGTCCTTTCCAGATGATCAAAGCTAATCATAAAATATCACTCTAGAATGTGTGCGTCAATATAATCATGAGCTGAGGTTTGATACTATGTGTCAGCAGGAGTACATGAGATGAACGCCTTACCAGGAAGGGGTAACATTGACCCTCTCCTATGGTAAGGCGGAAGTTTTGCTAAGGATAGGATTTTGTTTAAGAATTTTTTGATTGGCATCAAGAAAAAGTTGCAGAGTATTCTGCCTAAGCTTTCGTCGAGTTCCAGCCTTCACAACAAATGTGGAGCCGATCTGTCTGTAAAATATTTACTTTCTCTTTTATAATTTAGTTCACATGTCTAGCTGTTACTGCATCGCTTATTATCTTGAACCTAGCCCGGAATAATGTTCTGATAGTTTGCGGTCAAATGGCTGGTGTGTAAAGGTTCAATTTCATGCACAAGCAATGACTAATGAAGCTAGCTCTGACACTTGTGACTAAGTTGCTTCAATTTGCGCACCTGCAATAGGTGCAACTCGTGAGGGTGGCGACGCATGGCGTCCAGATACAACCTTTATAATCTACGCACCCCACGGGGTGCGACTTGGGGTTACTCTTGCGGACTATATCAAGATTTGCGTTTCAATCCACGCACCAGCACGGGGGGCGACAAAGTGGCAGATGCGATTGAGCAAGGTGCTCTACCAGTTTCAATCCACGCACCCGCACGGGGTGCGACGCTTATGCGGTGTTAGATATACCAACGCGAGGGATGTTTCAATCCACGCACCCGCACGGGGTGCGACAATTACCTTTTGCTTATCAGCTATAACCTGCTTGTTTCAATCCACGCACCCGCACGGGGTGCGACGGGCGGACCTGCAAGCGCTCAAGGCCGGTGACCCAGTTTCAATCCACGCACCCGCACGGGGTGCGACCAAAAAGCAGACGAGGAGACTAACGCGAAGATATTGTTTCAATCCACGCACCCGCACGGGGTGCGACTCGGGATCGCCGGTTACACGCAGGACTCAAATTCGTTTCAATCCACGCACCCGCACGGGGTGCGACACCCATTGAAAACCCCTATTTGAAAGTTAGAAGTGTTTCAATCCACGCACCCGCACGGGGTGCGACATCACGAAATGGCTGCAATAGATTCTGCGAAGGAGCGTTTCAATCCACGCACCCGCACGGGGTGCGACTGGCAGCAGTTCTGTGACTGCTTCGGCATTATCAATGTTTCAATCCACGCACCCGCACGGGGTGCGACAGTAAACATGCCATTTATAAGAGCTTTCTTCAAAGTTTCAATCCACGCACCCGCACGGGGTGCGACTCGGTACACTTTCTAATCTATTAACAACAACAAAGTTTCAATCCACGCACCCGCACGGGGTGCGACTCCAGGTAGTATATTGACGACAGCATCTTCTAGTGTTTCAATCCACGCACCCGCACGGGGTGCGACCTGACCTCGCCTGGCATTATACCCATACTCACGAGTTTCAATCCACGCACCCGCACGGGGTGCGACTTAACAGAGCTGGCCTTCGTTTCAAACCCTGAAGAAGTTTCAATCCACGCACCCGCACGGGGTGCGACGATGAACATCGGGTCCCCATTATGTCCTACAGCTATGTTTCAATCCACGCACCCGCACGGGGTGCGACAACAAGTCTTGCGTTGGTCCAACCATGTGTGCAATGTTTCAATCCACGCACCCGCACGGGGTGCGACTATTGCCATTTTTATACATCTTCTCTAACTGAGCTGTTTCAATCCACGCACCCGCACGGGGTGCGACTGGTGGATCCTAATGATAGTATGTGAGGTGTTATGCAAGTTTCAATCCACGCACCCGCACGGGGTGCGACTACAGGAACAGGTTTATAACTGTAAGACATAATAGGTTTCAATCCACGCACCCGCACGGGGTGCGACAATCTCTCAACCGTGCCAACGTATTTGCCAAAAAGGTTTCAATCCACGCACCCGCACGGGGTGCGACAAGGACGCTGGGTTTGTAATCGATGCAGAGTTAGGTTTCAATCCACGCACCCGCACGGGGTGCGACGCATGCAGCTGAAACTATGGGGCAGCCAGTGGCGAGTTTCAATCCACGCACCCGCACGGGGTGCGACGGTAACAGTTTCCGCTTGATCCACTTGCCAACACTTGTTTCAATCCACGCACCCGCACGGGGTGCGACAACAAAGCAACGCTTTTTCTCTACCAAATCTAGCGTTTCAATCCACGCACCCGCACGGGGTGCGACGCGTTTTTCCTAGCAACCTGCCAATATGCTTTGCGGTTTCAATCCACGCACCCGCACGGGGTGCGACACTTAACGTAGTAGCCTTCATCAAGTTCTCTTTGGGTTTCAATCCACGCACCCGCACGGGGTGCGACCTGCATTGCTTCATCTGGATCTCGGTTATCTAACCGTTTCAATCCACGCACCCGCACGGGGTGCGACGCGCTATCAAAGTCCTGGATGACATGGAGATCAAAGTTTCAATCCACGCACCCGCACGGGGTGCGACGGGTTAATACCGAATTATGGTCTGGAAATCTCCATAGTTTCAATCCACGCACCCGCACGGGGTGCGACCTTCGGAACCGGCAACCTAAACAAAAAGAGCCACAGTTTCAATCCACGCACCCGCACGGGGTGCGACTTGAATATTGTATGAAGCAACGCCAACGCCTCACTAGTTTCAATCCACGCACCCGCACGGGGTGCGACCGTAGATTCTACGTTGATGAAGCAACCACTGGAACGTTTCAATCCACGCACCCGCACGGGGTGCGACACCGCCCCGTCAATACGCTTATTAGCCAACCCTTGTTTCAATCCACGCACCCGCACGGGGTGCGACCGGTCGTGCTGGCATCTTGGATGTGCCTAATTCCAAGTTTCAATCCACGCACCCGCACGGGGTGCGACTTGCGCAGTGAGGCTTTATGGGCGGAAGCCAAAGAGTTTCAATCCACGCACCCGCACGGGGTGCGACCTGCCCATCTGCGCATGTTGGAGAGTCTGCGGCGTGTTTCAATCCACGCACCCGCACGGGGTGCGACCACAATAGTTAAGCATAAATATCCAAATATTGGTGTTTCAATCCACGCACCCGCACGGGGTGCGACTTGCCAAATGATGAACTACCAGTTGCGCGTAATGTTTCAATCCACGCACCCGCACGGGGTGCGACGTTGACGTCAAGCGTCAAGAATTGGAACTCCGCCGAGTTTCAATCCACGCACCCGCACGGGGTGCGACAATTGCATAAACCCGGTTCCTCTATTATCTCGATTGTTTCAATCCACGCACCCGCACGGGGTGCGACACCCGCACTATGATTGACCTAGGTGAATCGACTAGTTTCAATCCACGCACCCGCACGGGGTGCGACAGTAAACCATTCAAATCCTTTTGTAATACATGTTTCAAATACCGTTTCCGAGAACCTCCACATTTTTCACGTGAATAATGTATCTCTCCTAATGTTTTTTCATCAAAACTCCTGCTATATAGCTTCCGAGAACCTCCCGGGTTTTTCATGATCACTTAGGGTTCTCGGAAATAAGCCATCATAATACCTAACCCAATAGTGCTTTCACTGCCGCTAAATTGAGTTCATTACTTCCAAGTTATCCATTTTATACTAATTCTCTAAAATGATATTATAGTAGCTTACTTCAACTTTATCTTCGTTTGAACATGACAATTTCAGGATTGCTACCATCGCAACCATATTCACAAACCAATATATACTTAGCGTCGGTCGCAACACCGTAACATCTATCACTATTGGGTATCTCTATCTGGTTACCAAGGTATGCGTCATTGTCGTTCAACAGCTTAAGTGTGTTTCCATTCGGAAGAGTATACTCCAAATTCACATAGAATCCATTTAATAGGTTCAACTCATCAATGTTCAAATCTTTGATGCCTAGGGCATTAATTTCCGTGATTAGGTTTTCCTTCAATATCGTTAAACGCAGATAAACCACGAGATTTTATTGTTTCCGCTGCTATACAGTTTCCTTCAAAAGGATGACCGTTAGTAACCTCACAACCGCCACACTTTGCTTGTCTACTACATTCACAACAGCAATCCAGACCACAAATAGACATTTTCGTCCTCCTCGTAATAAATTTTCTTTACAATATGTTTCTACCTTGCTTTGATATTACCTTGGAATCATTGTAGTTGTATCTACATGACTTGACCCCGGATCTGCATGTATAAGCAAATTAGTGGCTACACTCAAACTTTTCATTTCCACAAACGTTCGTCTTCCCAAATCTTTAAGATTCTTTTAAAGCAGTCCTGTGATTTCACGATTATATTCTTTGCATTAAATGGTCGTGATCTGAATCCACAGTGAGCTATATCATTTCTTAATTTTGTTAGAGCTTCCCACTCGCGACCAATTTTAGTGCCGGAAAGTTTACCTTGATTTAACCAAGCTTCCGCATTGTTTCGCACCCAGAAGTCCTTCTCATAATCCAAGTTACCATATTCAGCAAAAATTCTTTTAGAAACCATGGTTTCTCGTAACAATGTAATTGCCTGAGGAATGTGATTTCTATTTAAATACCATTCTACCAATAAAAGACGTTGCTTAAGTTTATCTTCCGCTCTAATTATCTGTAAATAATCACCTATTACTTTATCGGCAATCAAACTGAACGGCTTTGCCCATTTAGCCAAGTCGCTTTGTATTTCTCCTTTAGTACGGATCATAAATTCTGACAACTCGTTTAATCTGTCTATAACTTCATCCGACCTGCTGACCATCAGGGCTTCTGAGAGTTGTTCCAAGCGGCTTCCTAATTCTTGCATCTTAGTATTTATATTGTTGTTTTTTGTTCTCTCGGTATGAATGGCATCTAAAGTACCGCTGAGCACTCTGGCATCACCATAGCGGTTGAACGCATTTACTCCATCCATCCAAGTAAGAAGCGATAGGAATGGACTTAACTCGAAAACCGGTGTGATCCTTATTTTCTCATCTCCAGAAACACAAGTGTTTAATATTAAATCTACACCTACATCATACGCTGCATAATACACACCCAATATGTTTAAGCTTGTAACAAAATGCAGATAACTCAAACAAAGAATTGTCAGTATCTGAAAATGCCGCAAACCATGAGTTATATCAACGACGACTTGATCACCAATTGAGCCGCACACTCTCTCAAAGAAAATCCAGAGTTCCTGTTCGTTTTTTCCAATAGGTATCTCTACGTCCTCAATCTCCAGATGGCCTTTCCCCAATAAAGTAAGTTCCTTTTTAAGTCCTTCCCAGTGCTGTGCTTTAGCCTCTTTTGTTAATAATACAGTAATCTAACCAATACCTTCAATTTGCTGAATTAGTGCTACTGGGAAATATACTGTATCAAATGCTTGTCCATGATTGAATGTGTAACGAGCTTTTTTGTAATCCCCCTTTCCTAAAACAGTAAAGAGGGTACAACTCATGATATCACCTCACTTTTTCTACCTCTCAGCAAACTCTCTCCAAGTTCTCAGACGTTTTTGGGAGTTATCCTTATCAGCAAACCATAAATGGTTTGGATATTGGAACTTCTTTCGACTATTTTTATCAAAAAGCATCAGAACCCTTAGCGCTTCCATAGTTTCAGACTTATCTGCACGAATATTCTTGGTTCGCTCGTTTACAAAATCCATCGCAGTCTGGCCAGTAAATACTCTCTCAGGTTCACCCATATACATTGCTCTTCCTTCATTTAGAGTAATTATTTCAATGTCAATTTTGCTACTCCCAGCTCCTAGAGGACGTGCTCCACCAACTTTATGCGCCATTTCTGGTTCTAACACAAGAGCATAGAGCAAAAAATCAAGTTGGGTATTTGTTAGATTTCGAAATTCCACATCAAACATAAACTCACTTCCTGCCGGAGCCACTTCAACAATTCGTTTCATTTTAGAATTTCTAGGGAAAAGGTGTTCATTTGAAATACGAGTTTTACCAGCTTGATGGTGATAGATTTTGATTTTATTTCTTTCTTTGCCATAAAAAGGCTTATGGGTGATTTTAGGACTACTTAATCCTATCACTTCTTTTTCCCAGTTTCTATGATCCCTCGGAGAACGTTTAAGCAGAGCATCGCTTATGCTTACATTACCTTGATAACTGTTCCCTTTATTTACAAATCCAAACATCTGGCATGTAGTGCACAGGTTATTTGATTCCCAGCATTTACTATGTTGTTCATCAGCGCTATCGACAATACTACAACCGTTAGCCACAATTTCACATATAGAACGGATAACACCTTTCAAGCTGGTTCCGGGAATACACGGTATTCCATTACGGCGGATGAAAAAGTTCTGCCCGACAACTATGGGAGTCAAAGCTGTCAATCTACAGCTGATTACACCAATTAACCCTGATAACTCTCCGTGATTTGCAGGTTTACCCCTTTTTACTGGCTCATTTTTCAGTGGAACAAACCGATAGGGATTCCACCATTTCTCACCGACTGGCATTCTGATTATCCCTCCTCGAAAGGTTCTACACTGTAGTACCTTTGAAAATGAACATAACCATCAGCTTTAGAACGCCAAACTTCGAGTCTTAAACATACATTAGTGCTTTTATCAGCTGGATATTGAAACCTATGGGGAATGCGAAGCTCAATCCATCTTTCTATGTTTGACTGAAACTGCCCCCACAAAACTTGCCGTTCTTTATGTACTTCTAATTCATACAATAGATACGACGCATCATTCATATCCTCAATGCCAGACCATAAAGCTGTTCCTAAAAAAACAACACGCCATAAGTCGTGTTTTAACCTACGCCACTTTAATTCTCCTGATTCGGAGAATATCATACCTCTTTCAGATGGTTCTAGAACGACATCTTGAATAAAACCAAATTGCCATCGATCGATATGCTCTATCCAAGCCCAGGTTTTCGGATCAGGATACACAATCGAGTTAAGTTTAGCAGTAAAAACAGTTGTATCATAGTCTGCATGGTACAGAAAACACACATCTCAGCCCTCCTTCAAGGCAGCATTAATCGCTGACAACCAGTCTACCTCATATCCAGATTCAATAAATTTACCAAAACATTCAATGAGGGGATGGACTATCTGTTCTTGCTGATCTGTCAAATTATAGATATGCTGAAGACCGACTACAATTGGAGCAGGTAGTGAAATGCTTACATTGTCTGCTGCGAACAACCCATATTTCCTAATATCTCTATCATTTGCCAATCTTTCAATACCAACCAAATTTTTCTGAGGGAAAGGATAAATCACTTTATATTCAGTTACTTCAACTTTCACTCTTCCCATTCCCCTGCTCTTGCCTGATCCTATCCGAATAATACCTCTATTCATGTCTTCGATTACAATCTGCAACAAACCCAACTGCCACAGCTCAAAGTTTTTAATTGTGATTGTTGTTTCAAACTTACCCGAAACAATCGCTGTGTATTCAAACTTTGCCCCGTGAGCTGCACCTCCAGTAAATCGATCTATTCCAATACCATCCCTGAAATCTACAAGAGGTTCTGTACCCTCAATAGGCAAAGCATCAGCAAAACTAATTTTGCCTGCAAACATCGTAGAACCAAAGGTACGGCAAACTGGGCATTGAAGTCTATAAGCATCACTTGCTGTGAAGGATCTTTTAATATGACTTGTACTGGATTCCATCTTCTCTTTCAGGGTTCTTAATCTTTTGCCACAAGATATATAAAGATCATTTACCTCATCATCTTTCTTGCCTTCATAAGGAACACAGGTCATTTTCGGCTTTAAAGTACGGATAATCCGCTCACTATGTGATCTAAATACTCCTTTTAAAGACGATCCAGGCAAAAAATATGTAGGTTTTTCACCACCTCGATAGCTGGAAACAGGAACACTATCTGGACCATCAACAGTTGCATATCCGGATTTTATAAGTATAGGATCGACACATTCAAGGGTTACCGTAATTTGGGCATGGCACAATAACTTTCTAAACATCTAGCTGACCCCCTTAACGTGCTGTTCAATACGTTCTTGGAAATAAGCTTTCCAGTCTGGTATTACCTCCATCTTCTTATGTAAAAGGTAGTCAATCAACTGAGTTTTGTCATTGAGATCTAATTTCGAAGCCGTTATCTCCTCAATTTCCATACGACCAAGACCTCGAGCCGTCATGCCACCCAACATAAATCCCTGTTGCCAAGATAAAAGAACAGAACCTATTAAGGCTAGGTCTTTATCCTGAAATTCTTCAATTTCAATAGTAAAATGAAACTTTGTATCTGCTGGAACCACTTCAAAATTGAATTTCAGGTTATCCACAGCAGTTTCAGAATCTCTATCTATTACGACACCATCTCGCACCTCAAAAATACCTGTCCAATCTGTACATTTAGCATCAGAGATGAAAATTCTGCCAGCTCTTAATGGTGATCCGAATAATTGACAAACATCACACGTAAATTCATCAATCTTTCGTAGCTTCTTTTTCGCGTCTGTTTCTTTGCGAATCAGATCAATTTCCTTCTTTTTATTTCGATACCAATCTAAAGCACTACAGCATTCAACTCCTGAATAGCTGTAATTCAGCTGGCAAGTCTTCAGACTCAAATAATGAGCAATACTATCTGCTGCGCTTCTTAGCTTACCTTTTAAAGTAGATCCAGGGATAAAGGGCTCTCCTGTCGCAGTTTTAATGACCGCGGCATCACTGGTAACTGCAGTTTCTCCTGAACCTATATGTAGTGCCGTCTTGCATACAAGCGATATCTCAAGCTTTAATCTGCTTCCCTTCATCATTCACACCCCTAGCTGTTCAATCTGTAGAAATAATGGCAGCTAAAATGAGCAACAAATACTGAAAAACCTTCATCCATGCGCTGCCTGCGTTGTTCTTGTGACTGTTGTTTAACCTCATTAACCCACTGAATGAATTTTCCCTTAGTAACCTGTTCTTCCAGCTCCCTGCATAATTCAAGTCTTTTTATTTCTTTACCAGTCAAACGATTACCCTGTGCTTCTTTCTTTTCAAGTTTCTGGATCTGTCTTCGAATAAACTTATCCAACACGATTTCAGCATTGTCAGTGCTACGGACGATGCTAATTAACCCATAGATCTGTGACCGAGCAGGCATGTTTTTATGATCATCATTTACACTTCTAAACAGTTTGTCAACAGATTCACAAGCAATTTTTTGCAGGTAAGCATCATCTTTAGGAGAAATCATGTTACTCCCCCCTCGCTTTTAAAAACAGATAGTGCGTTACTACCTGTTCTACCCATCCCCTGGTTAAATGCAGCGCCACATTGTAGGGAGAATCATTGAATTCTACAGCAATCTTTTCTGCTTGTTTTCTGAGGGTATCCAGGGCTTCCAACACTATTTCGCCCACCATTGCCCCGTTTTCGCGAGAAGCCCAGTATTTTTTATCACTATCCTTACCGATCTGATTCTTAACAAAGTTGGTAATAGCTGTAAAACGAGTTGCAGTAAATACAATGTGCTGTAGATTCCTCACCTGCGAAGTTGGAAACTTTTTTCTCTTAAAAATCTCTCCAACTTTTTCATGCTGCTCTAAATGCTCGTCTAAATAATGATTAACCGCGCGTAGTACTATAGGGTTGGTTACTCTGTACACGAGAAATCACCCCCAGCATAATCAGAGTGGAAACTGTCATTTATTACTATCCGTCCAAACCCTTCGCTTCTGCGTAGCCCAATACCATTGAATGACATTTCAATTAACTTGTCCTGAAGCTGAAGCTTGTCCGCTTCATTTCCCGTGAAACCATAAATGAAAACTGAACCCCGTCTGATACAGAAATCATCATTTTTTGGCAATTTATGTGCACTGTTCCATCCAGAAATGCGGTCTAGTTGACAAAAGCGACCTACAAATTCTATAGTGCCATCACCAAACTTGCATTCTCGCATGGCAGCCTTTGGAAGCCAGCGAACATCATCGCTCAAGTCATTAGATGCTCTCAAAAACTCATCAACAATTATTACATCCGAATGCAGAGTCACAGAAAAAAGAAAATCCCACCGCCACATCTTACCAAGCATTATTTTAGCTTTGTGATTCCACATCTCCCACGAAAGACGCATCGTATCTAAATCCCAATCCGCCACAGTTGCTGAAACTACCCGTACCTTACCTTTTCCTCTAGTTTTTGATCTACCAACGTAAAAATCTCCCTCCAGCAACTCTATTAAGCGAGGAATATATGCTTCTGGAGCATAGATTTTTCCGTGCAACATTTGACCTTCATCGATTTCAGCATCCGAATACAAGATTTCAGGCGCTGCGGTGGATGTTATACGATCGATGCCAACATGTGTAGAAACACTTGTTTCTAGTTTCTGCACTCGATTAAAATCATGATATCCTTCAAGTCTTTTTAAATCCTGCCCACACTCCGGACAGTTAATAGGTACAGTAGACGTTATATTAGCAAATAACGCATCATAAACTCCATGTCTACCTTCTTCTTTAAAACCTGGTCTGCGTTTACATGACATTGCTGTCAAGGGTAGTACCAAACCACCTGGAACTAGATCACTGTAAATAACCTGCTCATTGAGAAACAGGTTTTGAAAGTCATAATCCTGACTCGGATCTGCAATATGATGATTTTGTATGTATTTAGCAGCCAGTGCTCCACGCAGTGCAGAGCCAGAAATATGTGTTGGAGGGTATACTATAACTGGTGATATAATCTCTACGGAAATATCAATCATTTTCAAAACCGATTCCTCCCCACATTAATAATGGCTCTAAATAATTAGGCCATGATTCACGACAATCAACCCCATTGTAACAAACTGAGGTGATCTCAGTGCGTAGCATTCCTAGACCTGTAGATTTACCACTTCCCAGCCTATTTAAATTACAGATACCTGCTAAAAGGAGCACATACTCCGCAGGCATTGGTGAATTTTTGATTATATGTAAATCATCTTGTTTATGCACAGTTCTAATATAAAAACTGAATAATCCCTTATTTAGATAACTGTAAGAAAATAGATGATCTTGTTTAGCTGTATTCGTAGCGCGATCTATAGAAATACTCGCTATCATTTCCTCATATAATTGATGTTCATTATACTCATTTGCTTCTTCAACCCACTTCCCATCTTCAACAAATAGACATTCACCCTCATATCTACTACCAAATAAGCGGTCAACAATATATTTACTTTCAGAAATTGGTTGAAAGCCATACTGCGCTGCAGCTGATTCATCATGAGGATCCAACCATTCCAAGCCCAACATTTCAGCTATTTTCTCGCAGCTATGCCTGAGAATTCCTTTTAAAGTTGACCCTAGAACAGATGGAACTAAAACTGCTTTTCCATCACGCCAGACCCTCTTAAACCGAACCGCTCTGTCAACCAAACCTTTTCCTGCACCAGATCCTACATGCCAACGTCCTTCGAAACTTAAGCAAAAACTAACCTCCAACCTGTGCATTTAGTTCCACCTCCGTTCTAGTCATTAGATATGTAATCATAAAACTCAACTAGTTCGGTAATGATGGTATCTTTTTGGGATGACCAAGGCATGTTGTCAAAGCATCCAGCCTTCTGTAGTGCCATAGTGAGCTGTGTGCGTACCTCCTTTCGACAGCTCACCCAGATTTTCTTTGTGCAGTATGCAGCCTGTTTATATGTACCAAACAGTGCCTGGTAAATGTTATTAAGACAGCTCTTAGGAACCTTCGCTGCATTAAGCTGTTGTTTGATGGTAAACAAGACTTCAAGATCATTCAGAGTGTACGGTCTCCTTGTGCGTTTGTATTCATCACAATCTATTCCATACTCGTTTCTAACAGTTTTTATATCTAAGCTGCTAGAACTGGAAACAATATGAAAATCTACTGTACTTGGCGGTTCTTCACTATTAATACTCGTCGCTTTCTCTTTCGCGTTTCGTAGCAATTGTTCAGCATAATCCAGCATGAAAGCAAACGGATACGTTGGACCACCAATTACTACTCCTAACGAAAGAGTAATCTTTTTACCCAATGCTCTTTCTGTTTCTAACTCAAATGTTGAAGCAACAGTATAGGTAAACTTCAAAGCTTTTTCAGCAGGAAGCACTACAACTAAGTCATCGCCCCCTAGTAGTAGAATATCTGCCGGGACTTCACGACTATCAGGTAAATACGCTTCAACGACGGAACGAAGTCCTTTAAAGCAAGCAACACGAATAGCATCATCGACTGCTTTAGAAAACAATTTATAATCCTCAGGAGACGCCAACTGGCGTATTCGTTTGCCCATAGCATTTCCATCCGCATATACTAGGGCTAGCTTTGGTTTGATATCAGCTAAGGTTTTAACAGGTTCACAGTTTAATCCAGTCTCGCTTACAAATTGTCTCCAAATACCACTTTGCTTACTTTGATGCGCATTATCACGTTTTATTCTACAAGTGTTACAAAGCCAGTTTGGTTCGGGAAACTTAAAGTACTCAAATACCGGGTTTTGTCCGCATGACTCACAAATCTTTACAAGGGGCATTCCCTGCGAATATGAAATAGATACATCCGCATATCTGCGTCTATGCATGTCAGCGTACGCTCTTCCGATTGATTCCTGATAAGACGAACCAATCTCGTATTCCGAAAAACCCCATACTAAACTTGCACCACCACCTGTAGCTTCAATATACCGTTTCTGCGCTTGTTTGAGTTTAGCAATCATTTCCTCCTGAGGCATTTCAAATACGAATTGGCCGCTTCCGCCATTGGCATATACTTTCTTTGCTGGGTACAGAATCTGCTCAAGTTCGTTTCTGTTTAGATTGTCAAGCAAAGCACTAGCACCTCTGATCTCAGCCAACTTATCAGTACCAAATACATATTTTTTAATGGAAGGCGTTTCCAAAACAGCTAAATAACGCACTTTAACATTCCTCCCACTGTTTAAATATTCAATAGAACCAATATGACAAAAGACAAATAAACAAATTATTCAAATTGTGTTTCTATATAAATTGTCGAAAAACCTTCTATTTTTTTATTGTTATATCTTATTATGGAACAAACTTTTCAGAAGGTAGATTTATTACGTAGATCGAATTTAATTATATAAAAGGGAGGGCAACCAAATGCAGCTGGTTCCCGAGCCATATTTTGTAAGTCCCCACGCTGTAAAAAGATATACAGCTAGAATAAAAAAGTGCAGAGAAATTGAGGCGATACATCAGATTCAAATTGATCTACAAACAGCATCAATTGTAGAACGTTTTCTAGACAAAAGAGTATATGACTGTCAAAACTATTTCGCCCTAGTTGGTCCCCCAGCAATACCTCGAGAACAGGACTGGCCTACAGTTATAACAATAATAGATACCTCAATGTATCACCCCATACACAAACCAGTTTATGGCAAGCCAAATCCCTGGCGGGAGTCAAAAATAGATATCTGGTTGCCTGCGGAAAAACATTATCTAAGGTGCCACTGGGGATACATACCATCTAGAATAATAGCACGCCATTTAGGACGAACTCCGAAAGCGGTGCAACAACAAGCATATAAGTTAAAACTGACAAAAAAGCAATATCACAAATGGAACAAACATGAAATTGAGATTCTGAAGTGGTTCTATTCATCCACAACTATAAATTTAACAACGGAACTACTTGGAAGATCAGTGTCAAGTGTAAAAGCGAAAGCACACACTTTAAAATTAAGCAATAAAGATATACCTGTGGCATGGGCTGTAAAAGAAGAAGTATATTTAAATCTTTGTGAACAGATAAAGCGATACATAGAAGACCAGCTTATTCATCCACGAAAGACATTTGTGGAACAATTATTATACTGCAATTTGACTGAAATTCTGTGGAAAGAGGATAAATAGAAAAGAAGCCGTCTTAAATAACGGCTTCTTTTCTATTTTTGCTTCAACCTAGTACAATCTAAACTTCACGTGTTCAAATTCTCGTGTAATTGTAACCTTTTCTCCATCAGTTTTTTCTACTGCCTTCCTTCGTGATGATGCATACACTGGCGTTATACCCAAAGCTCGACAATACTCAACGAGTTCTGCAGTTGCCCCATAATCCCCCTGTACTAGGGCATAATCACCTGCGTTACCGTTTACATATACCCATTCTTTTATTGGTATGAGGTAATCTTTTAAGTCATCTAATTCAGGAGGAATATTAGACCATTGATGAACCAGGTAGTCAGGTAAATCAATGAATTCTGAAACTCCAAATCGTTCTTCAGCTTCTTGCCGTTGTCTATCTGTTAATCGATGAGAAAACAGTAAGAGCATCTTTATGTTCTTTGAACTGTCCGGGTAAGACTCTGCAAAATTACTATTTTCCCTACAAAAGACTGCTTCAGTATTTTGAATGAAATTCTGCAGTATTTCTTTAAACTTATTTGATTTTGCTGGATTTTTTCTCCATCCAGCATGATTAATATCATTACGAATATCGACCGTCTGTCCAATTACCATCATAACATCGTTTGTTAAATCACAATCATTTAAGACAGGGCCTTGCTTTCCATTCTTAGAGGATTCATAAAGTTTATATGCACTACCTGAAATACTCATTCTTATTTTATCATTTAAATATTCTGCTTCAGTATGTTTACCAATCCAAGTTATCAACTCCTCTTGGAGAATTGTAAGACCCTGCTGATAAAAGCGATTCTCTAAACACCATTTAGCTGCTTCTATTGCATTTTTCATGGTGTCATGAGTACTAAACTTATCAAACCTTTGTTTTAACAAATCAACTATTGGAGAAAGTGGTTTTATTTTCTCATGTGCAGCACTATCCAATACGGAAGCTATATCATTTTTTAATTTAACAGCAGCTTGTGTTATTTCTTTACCACGACAGTTACGAATAGTTTCACTAAAATAGTACATTGAGTTAGCTAGCGCTCTTAGAACATTTGGCTCTTTATACAATAAACGATTTTCAACTCTATCAATACTTAACTTATTCTTGTTGATTTTTTCTGTCATTTTTGACACTTCAAATTGGGTCAGTCCGTGCAGCATAACCGCATCTCCAGTAGTAAGATACTGCTCAACTGCCAGTATCCAATCAAACATTGTAATAAATGGTGTAAGAACAAAAATGGGCGCTTCACCATTTGAAGAAGCTTCATATGCACCATAATAGACATCTTTGACACTACATTTTTTTATAACACGAGTATAGTTAAGCACGATAAATATCAGCATTGGTATGTACCGAAATGAGTGAGTAATATCGAGAAGAATTTCATCTTCTTGATCAATGTTATCTACGATTGTGTTAAATATTTCCCATAATTCATTTTCATCTCTTCCTGTAGGAATCATGACATTTTTTACCTGAGTACCCGTTCTTTTGCCAAACTGAGTAAGAAGTTCTGCAAGTCCAGGTTCTTCCTCATTCTTATTATTTTTCAGCCAATTGCTTTCATGTGCTTCTTTTGTGGTGAAAACAACTATTTGATCAGGTACAACACCTCGCCGTTCTAATAATTCTAAGAGTGCATATTGAATATAATATGATTTTGTAGCTTTATCTAACGGATTATCTATATAATAGCAGCATTCATTATATTTTCCATTCCCTAATACCGATATAAACTTCAACATTAAAACCCACCTCAGAAATTTTTCAATAATATCTTACTAATTTTGTGGTATTATCGTCGATTTTCTCATTTTTCATTCTCTTGATCAGGCATTTTTCAATTTATTCCCCAACAAGAGGTGCGACGATCGAATATATGGGCCTTTTATCTCACCTCCTTGTACAATGGTGATGCAGACATACCATGTTAATCAAAGTCATTGACCTTTGACAACCACATAGGAATTCC
>ENA-OWOZ01000332-OWOZ01000332.1-bioreactor-metagenome-genome-assembly--contig:-NODE-332-length-66145-cov-5.859584_pt1 | contig 66145 bp, 62 predicted proteins | sample MGYA00238140_ERZ651804 | MGnify/ENA primary metagenome ERZ651804 (study PRJEB26910, sample SAMN07631232) | bioreactor metagenome | isolation source: Switchgrass digestor | place: USA: Dartmouth...
TGGTAAAATTTTACCGACTAAATGCAACCGGGTCGCATTTAGTCTTTCAAAGGTTGCATTTACTTTGTCCATTCACCGTCTTGAAATAATCCTCTAAGGCCTGTTGCATAAGAATTTCGCGTGCAGACCGTGACTTCCTCACCCGACGGGTTTGGTATCATGGCGCACAGGATTCAGTATGGTTCAGTAATAACAGGTGGAAGTTATTCTTGTTGATACCAACTATTACAGCTTGAAACAAGGGAAATATTATGTTAACCTATGTTATGTAAATTGTGAAATGATTGAAACAGAAAGGAGTGAGCCGATGCTTCAGCAAATACAGTTAATCCGAAAAAGGCTTAAAAAACTGAACAAAACCTCAAAAGTATTAATGAAGGCAGGATTATGGTGTCTTCTTGCATTAACCTCTGCCTCCGCCATACTGGCTGTTTATAATATGCTGGCACCGGCGGAGTTCTCCAATTTGCCTTTACTGATTCAATCACTTTTCACATACGGATTTTTAGTATGGGCGGAGCTGACAGTGGGTGCAGTTATATTGGATATTGTATTCCAATAGCATTTAAGTCATATCTCCAAACAAACCCGGTTAACCGGGAACATGCAGCTTCAAAAGCGGCAATGCATGATATCCTCCTATGCCATTATTATTCTCCAGAATGACTTCTTTGTTAATTTTAACAAACTTGTCTGTGAGTTTGACCTGGCGTTCCCCGCCAGGTTATTTTTTTCAGATACTTTGCCGGTTTTTTTGTAAAAAAATAAGTTTGCGGTGACGCAAACTTATTTTTCATAGTATAACGATTGGCACAAACCGGCTTACGCACTTTTCAGCGTTTTGGCAATGGACCTTTTCCTCCATCTCAGCCACAGCGGGCTTGCAATGAAAAGACTCGAATAAGCTCCGGCAATTAATCCTACGATCAGGGGCAGGCTGAATTCCTGGAGCGAGCTGATATTATTTACAGAAGCAAAGACGTATAGTGTAACAATAGCAAGCAAAGTTGTTACAGTTGTATTTATTGTTCGCATGAATGACTGATTAATGCTGGTATTAACAATTTCTTCAAGAGTATTCTTTTTCATAATCCTCGAATTTTCTCGAATACGGTCGTATATAACTATGGAGGCATTCAGCGAATATCCTATGATTGTAAGGGCTGCAGTAATAAACACTTCGCCGATTGGAAACTGAAAAATCGGGTACAGGGCAAATGTTACTAAGACATCATGGATTAAGGCTACTATTGCCGTGACAGCGGCAACAAATCCATGTATGGCACTAAATCTCCATGTTACATACAAAATAATAAGAACAGAAGCAATTAAAACGGCCAATAAACCCTGTCTCTGCGTTTCACGTCCTATGCTCGGCTCAACACTCAGCATTTCCTGGTTACCGCCCTCTTTAACATCAAAATTCTCGGTAATCAGATCTATTACCAAATCCCTCTCCTCGGCAGTTAATGTCTGCTCGCTTGCAATATCCAGCCTGAGCATGTAAATTACTTCGTTCTCTGCTCTGGGATTATTGGTTTTCTGGGTTCGCGCCGTAACAGACTTGCCGAGCTTTTCTTCAACAAGGGCTTCTGCCTGGTTTGAATCCACTTCGCCGTTTGTCTCTATCATTATCCTTGTTCCGCCGCTGAACTGTATATCGTACTGAACTCCGTTTATAATGCAGAACACCAGGCCGACAGCAATAACAGCCAGGGATATGAATAAATATTTATACTGATTCTCTACTACATTCACTTGTTTCATCTCATTTACCTCCGGTTATTTTACTCCATACAGCCATTTATTCCTAAATATGCTGATATCCAATACACCCTGGAGCATCAGTTTTGTTGCGGTTATCGTCGTAATAAAACTGAGGATAACACCGATACCAAGTGTCATAGCAAAACCCTTGATAGGACCTGAGCCTACGAGGTACAGGACAACAGCGGTTATTAACGTGGTAACGTTTGAGTCAACAACTGCTGTAAAAGCACAGTGAAAACCTTGATCAACCGCTGCTCCTAAAGTTTTTCCCTCTCTTAGCTCTTCCTTGATTCTTTCATAAATAATACAGTTGGCATCCACACCCATTCCAATCGCAAGAATTATACCGCCTATTCCGGGCAGGGTAATGGAGATTCCCGTCCATGCAACCAGCAATAATGTTAATACAGCAAGACCAAACAGGGCAATATCTGCGATTAATCCGGGAAGCCTGTAAACCAAAAGCATGAACAGGCACACAAGGATAAATCCTACAATCCCTGCTTTTACTGCAACATTCATTGCCCCTTCACCAAGCTGCGGGCTTATTGAATCCACCTTTGTTGCCACCATCCTGAAGGGCAGTGCACCCGAACGTATTGTGGCAGCAAGTTCATTGGCTTCTGTAGCATCAGCCATTCCGGTTATTATGGCACTTCCGTCCGATATTTTCTGGGAAACCCTGGGTGCGGAGATAAGCTGATCATCCATAAATATTGCAATCGGCTCCCCGACAAGACGACCTGTGGCTTCAGCAAATGACTCAACACCCGACTTGTCAAGCTCGAGAACAACAATCCAGTCTCCTTCCTGGGTTCTTACAGCGGCATAAGCATCCTTAACCTGGGTTCCCTGGATAACAATCTTTCCTGTGGGTAAATACCTTCCGAATTCATCCACTTTATCATGGTCCACTTCCTGGAATGTTAACAGGGCTGTTCTTCCAAGCTCGTCCAACTGTTCCTGCGCATTAAAATCCGTTTCACCTGCAGCCCATGGTATTTCAATAATGATTCGATCATTTACGCTGTCTATGTTTATGCTTCGATCAAACAGATTCTTTGCATCCAGTCTCTTTCCGAGAATGGTCTGGGCAGATTCCAGGCCTCTGTCAATCTCTTCTGCTGAGAGTGAGGATTTATCGATATCCGGCTCCAAAACGGCATAAACACCGCCGCGAATATCTATTCCCGTACGAATGTTGTTGTTTTTAATCTCATTGTATGCCAGGTATGCACATACTGCTATCACAAGGATAACTACAACGATCTTAACTATGCTGAAGCGTCTCATGACATACTCCTCCTTCTTTTGTCATCCGCTCATGTTATTATAAAACTTACTAAAACTTTGGTCAATAAAAGATTTGTTATAAAAGCTGCGTACCGTTAATCACAAGTTCAAACCTCAAACCTAAGAATTCAGCTGCTCTCCGGTTCAGCTTCATTCTGTCAAGGAATATTTCAAAGTAGTCCATAACAGGGCATATTTCCGTATCTATCTCAAGCTCCAGTATTGCTTTCTTATTATCGGGATCCACCAGGAGTTCGGAGCTGACAACGGCATAATTAACTCTGTCGTGGATGTCGAAGGTGGAGATGTCGGTATTCGTGACCCTGCTTCTGTGCACATCCGACTTGTCGGCAAGTATCAGGGCGGCAGCTACATTGCTGACAGGCATACCCGAACCCTCGTCATGGTTGCCTATTGCCTGCATTATTATACCTGCTTCATGGTAACTCATTCCCATGCCGGTCAGAATCCTGTAGGCCATGTATGCACCTGTAATTGCATGATCCTCGCGGTTTATCGCATTGCCTATATCATGCAGGTATCCTGCAATACGGGCCAGTTCCACATCCCTTTCATCATGATCCAGTGTCTGCAGTATTAACCCGGCCATGTTTGCAGTTCTGCCGACGTGGCGGAAGGAGTGTTCTGTATAACCGCGTATTTCCAGCTGCTGATGCGAAAGTCTTAAAAGAGTATTAACCTCCTCGTTTTTTTTCACGTCCTCCAACGTAACCAATCAAACCACTCCCTGAATCGTACTTCTGATATCACCTGGGAACCGCCCTGCAGCCCTTGCATACCGTTATCCGAACAGTTCCCGGGCCTTAAGCCATAAAGCGCATTCAACCCTTTTTTTCTCAAGCTCGCATCCTATTTCATAAACACCGGACAAATCCTTCTGAAAATGCCATGCATTTGCCGCACATCCGCCGCTGCAGTAGAATTTTGCCCAGCAGTTCCTGCAGCTTTTCTTCGTATATACATTTAATCCCCTGAAAGTTTTCACAATATCCTGCCTGTCAATACCGGTAAATACATTTCCAAGCCTGAACTCCTCCACGCCGGTAAACTGGTGACAGGGATACAAATCGCCCTGCGGCGTAACAGCAAGGTATTCGGTTCCCGAACCGCAGCCTCTTAGCCTCTTTGCCACACATGGACCGCCTTCAAGGTCCAGCATGAAATGGAAGAAATTTATCTTCTTTCCCTGCTTCCTCAGCTCTGATATTTTTAAAGCAAGGCTTTCATACTCCGAGAATATTTTATCAAGGTGTTCCCTTTTTATTTCAGGTCCCGAGCCGTCGGGGAGAACCACGGGCTCAATCGACAGCTGATCAAACCCCAAACCTGCCATATGCAGAACATCTTCGGAAAAATCAAGGTTGTTTGCGGTAAATGTTCCGCGGACATAATAATCCTTGTCTTTCCGGATTGATACCATTTTCTGAAACTTCGGCACAATCGCATCATAGCAGCCGCTGCCGTCGCGCCTTACCCTCATCGCATCATTTATCTCCTTACGCCCGTCAAGGCTCAGAACAATATTGTCCATTGTATTGTTGAGATACTCCATTGTTTCGTCATCAAGCAAAAGCCCGTTTGTAGTGACTGTAAAGCGGAAGCGCTTATTTGTACACTTTTCCCTTTCCCGTGCATATAAAACCGTTTCCCGGATGACATCAAGGTTCAGAAGCGGTTCACCGCCGAAAAAGTCTATTTCAATATTTCTCCTGTTCTCCGAATTCGCTATGACAAAATCTATTGCCTTTTTTGCCACTTCAGCAGGCATTTTGGACCTGGTGCCGTGATAGGTTCCTTCCCCGGCAAAGCAGTATTTGCATCTTAAATTACAGTCATGGGCCATGTGAAGGCACAATGCCTTGACAACAGGAGGGCTTGTATCTGCAGAGAAAGTATCCTCGTAAGGATCGGAAGAAAACAAAAGACCTTCCGACTTCAATGCCTCAAGCTCGGATAATGCTTCTGTGACATGATCTTCGCCGTATTTCAGCCTTAAAGCATTTATTTCATCTTCAGCCGGCTTTCCGTTTTCATCAAAGCATGACAACACTTCACCGGCGATGTCATCAAGCACGTGTACAGCTCCGCTGTTCACATCCAGAACAATATTCGTATCGTAAATCCTGAACTGATGTATCATTCAATCTGCTCCTTTAAACTCGGTGAGAACATGCAAAAAAGCAAAAACAGGTACCCTGAACCGCATTTATGCGCAAGGTACTTGTCAAATGCCCGTCGGGCGCAGCCAGAAACTCGGTTTTAATGCAGAAACCGGGTTGTCTTAAGCACGTAAAGACGGGTATCAGTTACATTATGTAAAAAGTAATTGAAATAAAGGGCTTTGCAGCCCTCGTATCACTTATTATATTATTCTCTCTCACACTTCTGATTGGCAACTGTACAGGAGGTTTTGCAGGCTGACTGGCAGGAAGTCTGGCATTCTCCGCAGCCCACCTTCTTTAAGTCCTTATTCAATGAATTGCCGCTTAATGTTTTAGTATGCTTCATCGTCAAATATCCTCCTAACATCATTTTTCTTCGTACCGGTCAATTATACCATACCCGGAATATTAAATGCAAGCAGGTGACAACTCCCGGCAAAAGGCTATATTCAGCCCGTTTTACTGCTTATCAGCGTCTCAATGTCTGCATATCGTTTAGTCATGGATTCCGCATGTTCAATCAGCTCATTCAGGTACATTTTGTATAAGTCCGTATCATTAATGATATACCTGGCATCCAGTATACGTTCGGTCAGCGAACAGTATTTTCTCAGCACCTCGGGTTCTTCCAGCACCTTGTTGTACCTGTCCTTAGCAAGAACCAGCTTCAACAGGGACGGAATCTTCACAAGGTAGTTTTCTTCACGGCTTTCTATTCCCAGCAGCATGGCCAGATCAATATCTAGCTTGTTTATTATTCTCAGAAGAATTTCAAGATTGGGATTCTTTTTAACGCCGTTTTCAATCTGCGACAGGTATCTAGGTGAAATATCCAGTTCCTTTGCAAAATCGCTCAGCGAAATGTTCTTTTCTTCCCGTTTTGCCCTTATTATTTCACCAACCTTGATTTCCATGATAACCCCCCTGTTAATGCATGCAGTTGATGTCATAAACGCATAATGGCTCTTGCCATATCTGTCTTTATATCTTTATATCTTTCTCCAATAATTTTACTATGAAAGGACAATCCTGTGGTACACTTTTTTCCCTTTTCGGATCAGCAGCTGGTTTTCATTAAAGTCCCCGGCGGTAATCACAAGGTTCTGATCATCAACACGCTCACCGTTGATGTAAATGCCGCCCTGCGCTATAAGCCTTCTGGCTTCTCCCTTTGAAGGGATCAAACGGGCCAGCATCAGTAAATCCAGAACACCAATGCCGTCACTTAGATCAGACCGGCTGATTTCGGTTGAAGGCGCATTATCCAGATCCCCGCCGCTGGCAAACAAGGCTCTTGCTGCCTGCTGTGCCTTTTCGGCCTCCTCTTCGCCGTGAACGATTTTTGTTACTTCGTATGCAAGGATTTCCTTGACTTCATTTATTTTTTCATCCTTATACTGCGACAGTCTTTCTATTTCGTCCATCGGAAGGAATGTCATCAGTTTAAGGCACTTGATAACATCTGCATCATGAATGTTTCGCCAGTATTGATAGAACTCATAGGGTGAAGTTTTCTCAGGGTCAATCCACAGGGCGCCCTTTTCGGTTTTACCCATTTTCTTTCCTTCGCTGGTTGTCAAAAGGCAGAAAGTCATCCCGTAAACTTCTTCACCCTTGACACGGCGTATCAGATCAACGCCGCCTAAGATATTGCTCCACTGATCGTCTCCGCCCAGTTCAAGGATACAGTTATAATCCTCGTAGAGTTTCAGATAGTCATAGCTCTGCATCAGCATATAGTTGAACTCGATAAATGAAAGACCTTTTTCAAGCCTTGTTTTGAAGCATTCGGCCGTAAGCATCCTGTTAACAGAAAAATGCACCCCTATATCGCGTAAAAACTCTACATATTTCAACTCCAAGAGCCAGTCCCCGTTATTGACCATGATTGCCTTGCCGTCGGAAAAATCAATGAACCTGCTCATTTGCTTCTTAAACCGTCCTGCATTGTATTCAATTTCCTCGCGGGTAAGCATTTTACGCATATCTGTTTTCCCGGTGGGGTCACCTACCATTGCGGTACCGCCGCCCAGCAGTACTATCGGCCTGTGCCCTGCCTTCTGCATATGGGACATTACTATCAGCTGCAGAAAATGACCGATATGCAGACTGTCAGCCGTAGGGTCAAAGCCTATATAAAAGGTAACCTTGTCTTTGCCGAGTATTTCCCTTATTTTTTCTTCATTGGTGGTCTGAGCGATGAATCCCCGTTCCTTCAGAACATCAAATACATTCGTACTCAATTTCCCCATCCTTTCACAGGTTGTATATGTTAAAAACAGGTTTTGCAAACAATAATGCTTTTAACAATTATAATGAATTATTCCCCAAAGTTCCAGTGTAATTGAAAAAAAACTTTTGTCTTTATAAATTTATGCTATAATATTATCATCTTTAGAGAGAATGCCCTTCGGACTTAAGCGGAATGCATAATTATTTTTTGCCTGAATGCTTTTCACCATTGTGCTGCAATAAAATGACCTGCCTGAATCAAAGCTTTCTCCGAAATCTGCATTCTCCTAGGGAGGAAACGATATGAAGTTTTTCGACTCTGTAATAAACCGGTTCAGCTCTGTATTTAAAAAGCTGAAAACTGATAAAGCTGAAAAGGAAAAAAGGAAAAAAGAAAAGAAAGAAAAGAAAATAAAGACTGAAATTGTTGCCGAAAAGAAAAGACATCCCGCTGTTTCGGCGCTTTTATATTCCCTGAGGGTATTATGGGGAGCAATAAAACTTATCATAATTATTCTTGTATTAGTGGGATTTGTCGGTGCAGGACTTGGTGCAGGACTGGTATATGGCTATATTGTTACGACTCCGGAGCTGAGCGCCAGCGATCTGCAGTTAACGAAGTTCAATACGTTTATTTACGACACCGATGGAAATGTCCTTGCCGAGCTGAAGCGGAATGAAAACCGCGTTTGGATTGATTATGTTGATATACCGAAAAACCTGATAAATGCTTTTATTGCTGTGGAAGACAAGCGTTTCTGGGAACATAAGGGTGTTGATTTCAAAAGGTTTGCATATGCCGCATATTACAGTGCAACTGCCTATATGAGAGGTGAAAGAACCTTTCAGGGCGGCAGTACGATAACCCAGCAAATGGTTAAAAACCTTACAGGTTCCGATGATGTCACGATAAAAAGAAAAATACAGGAAATGTGGCAGGCCCTGAAACTTGAGCGGGAAGGCCTGTCAAAGGAAGATATCCTGACCAGGTATTTAAACACGATACCCTTAGGAGGTACGATATACGGTATTGAAATTGCGGCCCAGGCTTACTACGGAAAAGACGTAAGAGATTTGACCCTCGCAGAATGTGCAAGCCTTGCCGGGATCACGCAATGGCCGTCAAAATATGTTCCGAGCAGCGAGGAAAATATTAAGAACAACCTTGAAAGGGCACACATGATTTTAGGCCTGATGCTGGAACAGGGAATGATAACAGAGGCAGAATACGAGCAGGCCATGCAGGAGGAGATTCATTTTGTTTACAATCCCAGTGCCGGAAAGACAACAAGAACCAGTAACCAGTCGTATTTTGTGGACGAGGTTGTAAAAGCCGTCATTAAGGATTTAAGCGAACAAAAAGGCATTAGTGCCCAGTCAGCCGAAGACATGATTTATAATTCGGGGCTTAAAATATATACCACCCTTGAGCCAAAAGTTCAGAAAGCCCTCGATGAGGTGTTTACCGACGATACTTACTTCCCGCAGGTTAATGCCGAAGCAATGAAGTGGGAGGAAATTCCCCAGTCTGCCATGGTAGTGGTTGATCCTGCGACAGGAGCTGTTCGGGGCCTGTACGGCGGGTACGGTGAGAAAAAGGGAAGCGTGTTCAACCGCGCAACTCAAATGAAGCGTTCCCCCGGTTCGAGCATAAAACCGCTGCTGGTATATGCCCCGGGAATTGAAACAGGCCGGATAACCGCCGCAACCGTTATCGATGATGTACCCCAGCACATGCTTCTGAATGACGTATCGGTTCCGGAAAAGGACAGGACAAAATTATACCCGCAGAATGTTGAAAAAAGGAATTTTGGCTTAACAACGGTACGCACAGCTATAGTTGAGTCCCGGAACGTTATTTCAGCCCTTACGCTGCGCGACTATACAACTTTCAAGGTCGGGCTGAGTTACCTTGAAAAGGTCGGATTGCCAAGATGGGAGGACGAAGGAAAGATATCCATTGCGATGGGCGGTTTTACGAACCAGATGAGCCCGCTGGAGATGGCTTCTGCTTTCACGGTGTTCGCATACAAGGGCGTATACTGGGAACCTTATTTCTACACGAAAGTTGAAGATGTCAACGGTAATGTGATCCTTGAAAAGAAACCGAAGGGGACAAAGATTTATTCCGAACAGACAGCCTTTATTATGAACGACATGCTTAAGGATGTTGTTTCCCATGGGACAGCCGAAGGCTACGATGTTAAGAACAAAAACGGGGATATTATCCCAACGGCAGGTAAAACCGGTACTTCCGACAGTTATATCGACAGGTGGTTCTGCGGCATGACCCCCTATTATGTGGCAGCAACATGGTATGGTTATGACAACAGGCATGTGCCCATCTCTCTTGTATCTGAAGAGTCTGCAAATGCCAGGAAGATATGGCATGCCGTGATGACTAAAATCCATGAGGAGCTTGAACCGGTTGATTTCTTCGCAACAGTACCGCCTAAAATTGTAAAGAGAAAGATATGCATGGATTCAGGGAAACTTGCAACCGACCTGTGCGAACACGATCCAAGAGGATCAAGGGTTGTTGAGGAATACTTCATTGAAGGAACCGAACCTGAATACGGCGATAACTGCGAGGTTCATTACAAGGCAAAAGTATGTACCCAGTGCAAGGATGAGCATGGCAGGCCTTTCCTTGCAAATGAATACTGCCCTCCGGAAGCGGTGCAGGAAAGGGTTTTGATCCGAAGACCGGTTGAATACAAACCCCTGCTCCCGACCGATCCGTATCCCGAGGACTGGTATTACGAGATTTATGAAGGTGAATACTGTACGATACATTACAACACCGAAGAACAGTCTCAAACACAGCAGCAACAGTATTATCCGTATTACTACTACTATTACTACCAGCCATAGCAGCGGCAGCACAAGCATCAGGCATTGAAACTTAACCAGGGATTTCTCTTTATTCTCAACAGGCGGCGGGTTTATAAACTCCCGCTTGTTGTTTTTATGCGGATAAACACGAACTGCTTATTTCAGCAGATAGGTCAGCTTGATTCTGTCGGCAATGGTGGAAATGAATTCTGAATTTGTCGGAGGGACATTTTTTCTGTCCTCGGTGTATGTAAAATACTGGCCAAGTTTCTGCGGGTTGCCTCTCTGCCATACCTTCTGAATAGCATTCCGTATTCCCCTCTCAACTTTTCCGGGCGAGGTTTTAAAGTATTCTGCTATCATTGGGTAAAGTTTTTTTGTTATTGGAATTTTACCGCGATCACTAAGGACGTTTTCGACTATTGCCTTCTGCAGGTAGGGATAGCCGCTCAGATGGGCTGGCACATCAATATCCCGCAGGGCTTTTTTTACATAGATTTCTACACATTCGCGCAGAGTTTGCTTTTTCACAGCTTTGACCTCAGGAATGCCTGATTCCATGTTAACGTTTCCGATATATGGTTTACCCGGCTGTTCATAATCGCTGTAAATCTGCATGATCCTTTTAGGCAGCAGATTCATGTCGAAGGGTTTAAGTATGTAATACTCCGCACCAAGGCTTAATGCTTTTTTTATGTATTTATCATTTCCTATTGCTGTCAGCACGATTATAACGGGTTTTTGATTCTCATGCCTTTCCCTGAGCTCTTCAAGAACAGCAATGCCATCCTTTAGCGGCATTACAAGTTCAAGTATGACTATATCGGGTTTTTTTTCAGCAATCAACTGTAATGCAGTTTCACCGTCATAAGCCTTTCCGGTTACATCGAATTCAGGAATGGCTTTGAGACTGTTCTCCACCTCCGCTGCAAAATCTTCGTTATTGTCAACGATGATAATGCTTATTTTACCGTTCACATTACTCACCATGCTTTTATAATTTTTATATAATATATGAGCCTCTGCTCTTTTTTACTATTAAATGCTATTATCTCTTTTATATCTATTATATTCCATTTTGTACAGCTAAAACAATACTCAGCTTCGGGTATTAAGACAAAACAGCAGGCTATGAACTGTAAAGCATATATTATCGAAAAATAACGGTTTTTCAGAAAAAGCATCAGCAGTAAGATATCGGTATACCGGGAAACAGGTACCCCGGTGCCTGTAAAGAACCGCCGGGGAACCTGTTTCGGGTTTTGAACTTATTCCTTAAAGAAACATGAACCGCCTATAAACTCGCGCAGTATTGAATTGGGTGGTATCTCATCACTGTCGATATTCAGGAAATAGCTTAAGAATTCTATCAGCCTTCTGCTTTCAGAATATTGGGGCTGATCTGGCCTTATTTCTGACAGCAGCGGTATTGCATAGGTTTTCAGAACGCCAAGTTCGTATATCAGCGAAGAGTTAAACATAACATCAGCCTGTTCCTGGAAAGGGAATATGTTCTTTTCCTCTCCCCTTCTGACAGAAGGCCACAGATCTATTGTTGCCGCCGCAGGACAGCCCCTGAACTGGTGATCTCTTACAATCCTGCGGATAAACCTGAGATCGGTTGTGGGTATCCTGTTCTGCTTATCTATCTGCATTGATGTTATTGCGCTGATATATATTTTGAACTTGCTGTCTTCGCTGACTTCTTCGGTAAGCCTGGGGTTAAGACCGTGTATTCCTTCTATTACAAGCACATGGTCATCCTTCAGCTGAAGTATCCTGTTGTTGTACTCCCTTTTTCCCGTAATGAAGTTATAGGTTGGAATACTTACCTTTTCACCGTTTATCAGGCTGTTAAGCTGCAGATTGAACAGTTTCAGGTCCACTGCCTCAAGAGCTTCAAAATCCGGTTTCCCGTTTTCATCAAGGGGGGTTTTGTCCTTGTCTACAAAGTAATCATCCAAAGATATATTAACGGGAATCAGCCCATTTACTCTCAGCTGTATGGACAGTCTCTGGGCAAAGGTGGTTTTCCCCGATGAAGATGGCCCTGCTATAAGAATAATCTTCGGCCTGTTCTTCCTTTCGGATATCATATCCGCAATCCGGGCGATTTTCTTCTCATGCAAAGCCTCGGATATCATGATAAACTCGCCCGCTTTGCCTGCTTCCACAATATCGTTAAGTTTCCCTACATTATCAACACCTAAGATATTAATCCACTGCCTGTATTCACTGAATATCTGAAACAGTTTCTTGGGTATGTCGTGCTCCTCGATGGTGTCAGGATTTGTCTGCCTTGGTGAGATAAGCACAATGCCGCCGTTATCATGTTCCAGCCTGAACAGGGAAAGATAGCCGCTTGACGGGACCATAAAACCGTAAAAATAATCTTCCATGTCATCAAACCTATAAAAGGTAACATATGACTTTTCGCGGTATTTTATAGCGCCGTACTTGTCTGTTCTGTTCTTTTCCAGGAAAAGCTGCCGGGCTTCTTCGGTGGACATGGTTTTCTTCTCAAAGGGCAAATCCATGTTTACCAGCTCTCTCATGCGGTCTTCAATTCTCTGTACGTCCTCTTCATCAAAATCGTCAACAGAACACTCAAAAAACAGGCCTTTGCTTACAGAATGACGGACTTCTATAGTCTCATCAGGGAATATATCATTAAAAGCTTTTGCCAGCAAAAAGGTAAGGCTTCTCTGGTAAATCCTCACTCCGTCCGCGGAGGAAAGGTCGATAAATGAAATACTGCAGTCCTCTGTAACAGGATGCGTCAACTCCCGTATTTCGTTGTTCACGTATGCGGCTACCACAATTGCCTTGTTTTCGCTGCAGAAATCATTTTTAATTTTCTCAAGGCTGGTTCCCCGGATGACACTGTAATTCCTTCCTTCAATTGTGACTGTAATGCTATCGTTCTGCATCTACTACCTCCAAACCATTTATTTTTAAAAAGCATATGCATAATCTATCATATGCTTCTGTAATACTCGTCAAAACGAAATTCAATGCCTTTTTTGCTTGTCTGCCATTCGCCTTTTTTTACCAGTTCCCATCCGTCAATATCGTCCAGGCAGGGCAGAAATGCATCGGCCTGAAACTCTTCGTTGAAACGCGTTATGTAGGCTCTTTTGCAGTAAGGCAGCAGTTGCCGGTAAATGCTTTCTCCCCCGAAAACATATACTTCACCTTCATAATCCTTCAATGCATCCATCAGCTGCTGAATGCTGTGCACAACTATTGCACCTTCAGCTTTGAAATCGGTATTGGTAGTAAGCACCACATTTGTGCGGTTGGGTAACGGTTTCCCGTCCGGAAAGGATTCAAGGGTCTTTCTGCCCATAACAATAACCTTTCCCGTTGTTTTTGACGACACATGTTTCATGTCCTCGGGAATCCTGGCAAGGAGCCTGTTATTAAAACCAATACCCCAGTTTTTATCAGCCGATGCTATAATAATCCAGTCCTGCATTTATAACCGCCTCTTATTCTGTTTACTCTTCTGTTTATCAAAAACCATGTTCTTACCTGTCATGTATTTTAAACCTGTCTGTACCTGTAAGTTTACGGCATGGTACGTGTGAAAATTCAAACCGCTACCGGTATCTTCCTGACAGGTTCCCCGTGCTGGTAGTTTTCAAGGGCAAAATCCTCAACCTTAAAGTCGTAGAAGTTCTTTATATCAGGATTAATAACAAGTTTGGGCGCAGCGAAGGGCTCCCTCTGAATAAGTTCTTCAACAATCGGAATGTGCCTGTCGTATATGTGGGCATCGGCAATCACATGCACAAGCTCGCCGGCGACAAGACCTGAAACCTGCGCAAACATGTGGACAAGGATGGAATACTGTACCACATTCCAGTTATTCGCAACAAGAACATCCTGCGAACGCTGGTTCAAAATTGCATTCAGCCTGTTGCCCGTTACGTTGAAAGTCATGCTGTATGCACACGGGTACAGGTTCATCTCGTGCAAATCGGCATGGTTGTACATGTTGGTTATTATTCTTCTGCTGTACGGGTTATGCTTTAAGTCGTACAATACCCGGTCCACCTGGTCAAATTCACCTTCGGGATATTTATGCTTTATCCCCAGCTGGTACCCGTAAGCTTTGCCGATGGTCCCGTTTTCATCGGCCCATGCATCCCAGATATGGCTGTTCAGGTCCCGGATCCTGTTCGATTTCTTCTGCCATATCCACAGAATCTCATCTATTGCCGCTTTGAAATTAATAGGTCTTAACGTTAATATCGGGAATTCCCTGGACAGGTCGTACCTGTTGACCACACCGAATTTTTTTACGGTATGGGCCGGTGTACCGTCCTCCCAGCGCGGACGTACCTTTTGCCCCTCCGAGCTGAAACCGTTGTTAATAATATCCCTGCACATGTCTATAAAAATTAAGTCTGCCTGGCTCAACCAAAAATCACTCCTGAATAAAAATTTAAAATCAGGAAATTAATCCTTATGAATAATATATCATGTATAAATATTTTTCTCAAATATAATACGCTTATTATATTATCAAATGCTTACAGCCATTTTCTCCTTTTTAATCAATTGACCAGCCGGCCCCTGCAAGCGCAGCGACTGTTTACGGGCTTCGCACGATAGCTTTTCTATACTGGTCAACTGTTTTGAGATATCGTGTAAATACGAGGAAACTTTTAGCGGAGTGCAGCTTAGAGATGTGCGAAAAGAAGCGAGGAACAGCAAGCCGACTGTTTGAGCAAAAATGCTTCCTAACAATATTTTTCATAAGCATTTTTGCGAGTTTCGACTTGCCCGAGCTGAACTGCGCAGTTCTTGCAAATGAAGCGACTGTTTCCGAGAATTTACACGGTATCTTTGCATTACGTCAACTTACGTGTTTGAAGATACCGTGCGATGCAGGGGATCTACGATGAATGCATTGAAAAAAGAAGGCGGATGCGCCTTCCTTTTTGGTTATACGTATTCTGCGATTTCCTGTCCTGCGCTATCTAAAAAACAAAATAATTCTTTGCATTGTAATAGCTAATCTCCCGTACCATTGAACCAAGCAGGTCCATATCCTGTGGTACTTCCCCTGCTTCGGCCCATTCGCCGATTAAATTGCACAGGATCCTTCTGAAATATTCATGTCTTGTATAGGACAAAAAGCTCCTGGAATCGGTGAGCATTCCTACAAATCTTCTTAACAGCCCCATATTGGCCAATGCTTTCATTTGCGTGACCATTCCCTCTTTCTGATCATTGAACCACCAGCCAGAACCGAGCTGTATCTTGCCCGGAACCTCGCTTCCCTGGAAGCAACCCATGATTGTTGCCAATACCTCATTATCATAAGGATTAAGGCTGTACAGGATTGTTCTCGGAAGCTCGCCGGTTTTTTCAAGGGAATTGAGAAATGCGGCCAGTCCTTTTGCCTGCTGTGCATCACCGATGGCATCGTACCCTGTATCAGGACCCAGTATACTGAACATCCTGGTGTTCAAATTCCGGATTGAGTTAAGATGCAGCTGCATCGCCCAGCCTCTTTTTGCATATTCGCGGCCAAGGAACACGAGCATATGGGTTTTATACTGATCTGCTTCCTGTTGCGTTATTTTCTCTCCGTTCAGAATCTTTTTAAAGATTTTGTCAACAGTGCTTTCGTCCGCCTCTTCGTAAACACAATATTCAAGGGCATGGTCCGAGATCCTGCAGCCGTTTTCATGGAAATATGAAATTCGGTCCTCCAGTGCCTGTTTCAGATCAGAAATTGTTGATACTTCACGGTTTGCTGCCTTCTCCAGTGAACCTATATACTCAATAAAACCATCGCTTGCAATGTTCAGTGCCTTATCCGGCCTGAACGTGGGAAGAACCCTGACAGTAAAACTCTCATCCTCCCTGATGGCCTTATGATATTCCAGCGTATCGGTGGGATCATCGGTAGTACAAATCAATTCCACGTTTGAGCTTTTGATTATACCCCTTGCCGACAATTCGTCGGTTGAAAGCAGTTCATTGCATCTTTCCCATATTTTTTCCGCGGTTTTCGGTGAAAGCAAGTCGTCTATACCGAAATATCTTTTCAGTTCAAGGTGGGTCCAGTGATACAACGGGTTACCAAGCAGATACGGCACAGTTTCGGCCCACTTCATGAATTTTTCCTTCGGATCGGCATCACCGGTGATATATTTCTCGTCAATGCCGTTAGCACGGATTGCACGCCATTTGTAGTGATCACCGCCAAGCCAGACCTCGGTAATATTCTTATATCTCTTGTTCTCTGCTATTTCCCTCGGGCTGATATGACAGTGGTAATCAATAATCGGCAGGTCTTTGACATATTCATGGTAAAGGGTTACCGCAGTTTTATTCTGCAGCATGAAATTCTCATTGATAAAGCTACGCATAAACCATCCTCCTACAAAATAGTTGAAAGCGCTTACAGATTTGTTTATACTTAATATATCACAAAAATTAAACCGATAAAAGATAAAAACATTACATAGGAGAGATTTAAGTTGAATATTTATGATATTGCAAGGGAGGCCAACGTTTCCATCGCCACTGTTTCAAGGGTTCTGAACGACAGCGGCAGGGTCAGGGATATTACAAGGCAGAAGGTTGAAGCGGTATTGAAAAAATACAATTATGTTCCCAGCGCCATTGCCCGGGGAATGATGACAAACTCGTTAAAAACCATTGGCATTGTTGCCATCGATATTCGAAATCTCTATTATGCTAATGTTGCACACAGCATAGAACAGTCCCTTTCTGTTTTAGGCTTTAATACAATCCTGTGCAATACCGGTTATGATACAGAACAAAAAATAAAGTATCTTAGAATGCTTGTTGAAAAGAAAGTTGACTCAATAATCCTCGTAGGGTCCCCGTTTAAGGATCCGAGCCTTGACAAGCCAATTGAGCAGATATCGAAAAACACTCCCATTATTATTGTCAACGGGCACTACGAGTATCCCAACATCTATTCTGTTCAGTGCAATGACAGAAGTGCTCTTAAAAGGAGTGTTGATTACCTGGTTTCAAAAGGAAGAAAGAGTTTCCTGTACCTGTACGATGCAGAAACCTTCAGCGGCAGGCAAAAGCTGCTGGGATTCATGGACGCGGTTTCAAAGCATCAAGTCAAATCAGAGGTTTTCCTGGTAAAGCCGGGCCTTGAACCTGCTTATGAGAAAATACAGGAACTTGTCAGCAGCGGTCTTGACTTTGACGCTGTCCTTACCAGTGAAGACTTTACCGCAATAGGAGTGCTTAAATGCCTGGCCGCAAACAACATTCGTGTGCCCGAAGATGTCAGCGTTATGGGGTTTAACAACTCGGTACTGTCTGTCTGCTGCACGCCTGCGCTTTCGACGGTTGACAGCAAAATGGAGGAAATGGGCAGGGTTGCGGTAAAAGTCCTGCACAAGGTTTTAAAGGGAGAAAAAGCCGAAACAAGCACGGTAATAGACGCAGATCTTATTTTCAGGGAAACAACCTGATTCATTGCTGTTTTAATCCTTTCTTAATGTGGGAATATATTGTTATGAGCTTAACTCATTCCGATAGCATTTAAGAAAGGAGACAGGTCGGATGAAAAAGGATATTAACAAGGTTTCAATAATCGGTGCGGGTTTTGTCGGTTCAACAACTGCCTATACCCTTATGCTGAGCGGGATATTCTCTGAAATGGTAATCATAGATGTTAATGAAGACAAGGCCAGGGGCGAGGTTATGGACCTGAACCACGGCCTGCCTTTTGCAAAACCGGTAAGGATTTACCACGGAACTTACAGTGATATAAAGGACTCGGACATTATTATCATATCCGCCGGCGCCAACCAGAAAGAGGGTGAAACAAGGCTTGATCTGGTTCATAAAAACACCGAAATCTTCAAAAGCATTGTTTCTGAAATCACCAGGTACACGACGCCTGAAAAAACCCTGCTCCTGGTTGTAACAAATCCTGTGGACATACTGACCTATGTTACCGCCAAATTGTCAGGCTGGCCGGCCGAAAAGGTGATAGGTTCGGGAACGGTACTGGACACTGCGCGTTTCAGATACCTGATAGGCGAGCATGTAGGCATTGATACAAGAAATGTGCACGGTTATATCCTGGGCGAGCATGGGGATACCGAGCTCCCGGCATGGAGCCTTACCACGATAGCGGGCATGCCGATGGACGAATACTGCAGATCATGCAAATCGTGCCAGGAGGGACGCAGCAGGTTTGAGATTTTCGAAAACGTGAAAAACGCCGCATATGAAATTATAAGACTGAAAGGAGCCACCTATTACGCAGTGGCACTGGCAGTTAAAAGAATAGTTGAAGCCATTATGCGTGACGAGCATTCCATTTTAACGGTATCAAGCCTCCTAAGCGGTCAGTACGGGCTTTCGGATGTATGCCTAAGTGTTCCTTCAGTTGTTGATCGGAACGGCATTAACCGTATTCTTGAAGTGCCTCTTTCAGATAAGGAAAAGCAGTTGCTTCACAAATCAGGAGAAACGCTGAAACAAATAATCGCTCAGCTTAGAATATAGTATAAAAACAGGAAGAACACTATCAGTCGTTCTGGATATTTCAGACTGAACAAAAGGGCTTATATCAAGCCCTTTATTATTTAGTCGCCAAATACTCTTTTCCCTCTTATAATCCGGATAAGAACACTTATTATGGCTGCTACAAGCAGTAAATGAATAAAACCCCCCAGGGTATAGGAAGTTACAACCCCCAACAGCCACAGTATGAACAAAACAATCGCAATGGTCCATAACATCTTATCACACACCTTTCATATTATGTTTTGTCCAAAAAACTGCCGCTTCATTCGAGGCAAATTATTCAACACCTGTCTTAATGTTGAATAAGATTCAAACAATAAGCCAAAAATAAGGATCTGAAGAATTCATACAAGCCATACATGGAAATTCACGGGGTGAAAATAAATGCTGAAAAGAACAGCTGTTCTCGTATTGGGATTAATTATGCTTGCTACACTTACAGCATGCCCTGACAAGGAGCAGTCAGAGCAGCAGGATGATACCGAGATGATACCCAACACAATGCAGAAGGCGGCAGATGAACTGGAACAGATAATTACACTGCTGGGCGGTCCCTTGTTCAATGGGCGTGATAATATAGAACAGATGAAAAATGAGCAGATGCAAATGCTGTTTGAATCAATACAGAAATTCTCGCTTGGAACACAGGACAATGAGCAGATGAAAAACGACGACAACCCCGAAAGAGACGAACAGCAGCAGGAAGGCAGCAGGAGTGAAAAGCAGGAGAGCGAGGAAAGCGGACAAAGTGAAGATCAAAAAGACGCAAAGGATGAACAGCAAAAGGAACAGGAAGGCGAGCAGAACAAAGAGGAAAGCGCCGGTGGTTCTGATAAGGAAAAACCAGGCAGCGAAGATGACCAAAATCTGAATCAGAAAGAACAGGAAATACAAAAGGAGAATTCGGGTGAAAAGGAGGATACGCAAAGACCCGGAATAACACATGACAAGACCTTTCAGTATGAAGACAGTCTTTTCGGCATCCCCCAGTGGCATGATGACAACTGGAAGATTATAAAGGTTCTGGCCGACGGTATGCATTTCACATGGAATAACCTGCAGCCCGAATTAATAAAAAAGGGAGTTGCCCAGACCCAGATTGAGAACTTCGGCAGGGCTCTCATTTCATTATCACAAAATGTAAATGCAAAAAACATAGTTGAATCGCAGAACGCCGCTTTCCAGCTGTCACAGGCATTAGCCGATTTCCACAGCTACTACAAAACCGAAATCCCGGCAGAACTGCCCCGTATTTCAAGCGGGGTTACAGGCATCCACTTTGCCGTAAAGCAAAACAACTGGCCAAGGGCACAGGAGCTTGCAAACCAGCTTCAACAGGAATTTGCAAAGCTCAAGGCAAGTATAGAGGACAACCAGACCCACATTTTTCAGATGCTGGAGTTTTCCCTTAATGATCTCTGCTCTGCAGTTTACAACCAGGATTCCGTGCTTGTAATGATACGAACAAACCTGGTAAACACAAATATCCGCGAACTGGATGTAAGGCTGTCGCAAAAACAGGATTAGCCTAAAAATTACCTATATCCCTGCGGTAGTGGGCACCCTCGAAGTGAATGGCCGAAACATGCCTGTAAGCTTTATCCTTTGCCTCTTTCAGGGTTTGCCCGAGGGCGGTTACGCCAAGGACGCGGCCTCCGTTTGTATAGTACTCGTTACCCTCTTTTTTCGTACCGGCATGGAAAACCATTATATCCTTCGATGCTTTCACCGCATCGAGGCCGAAGATTTTCAATCCCTTGCGGTAATTCTGCGGATAGCCCTCCGATGCCATTATTACGCAAAGGCATGCCGAATTGTCCCATTCTATCTCTATTTCATTGAGTCTTTCGTCAATTACCGCTTCAATGATGTCGAGCAAATCGTTTTTCAGCCGCGGGAGTACAACCTGTGTTTCCGGGTCTCCAAAACGGGCATTATATTCCAAAACCTTGGGCCCGTCCTTAGTGAGAATCAGGCCGAAATACAAAACACCCCTGAAGGTGCGGCCCTCTTTATTCAAAGCCTCAATGGTCGGGCGGAAGATTTTGCTCATACATATTTCGGCTATTTCCCCGGTATACACAGTGCTTGGCGAGAATGCGCCCATCCCGCCGGTATTAGGGCCCTTATCACCGTCAAAAACCCGTTTGTGATCCTGGGCGCTGACCATTGGTACAATGGTTTTTCCGTCGGTAAAGGAAAGAACCGAGACCTCGGGTCCTGACAGGAACTCCTCAATTACAACAACATTTCCGGCGTCACCGAATTTTTTCTTTTCCATCATGCTGATAATGGCTTCCCTTGCTTCATCTTCAGTATTGCATATAACAACGCCTTTACCGAGCGCCAGGCCGTCGGCCTTGACAACAAGGGGATACTCCTGGTTTTCAATATAGGCCAGTGCCTTGTCCATATCGCTGAAAGTTTCGAACCTTGCAGTGGGAATGCCGTACTTTTTCATCAGGTTCTTTGAGAATTCCTTGCTCGACTCTATCAGTGCAGCTTCCTTCGTGGGACCGAAGGCACGGATTCCCGCTTCGGTCAGGGCATTGACCATCCCCATTGCAAGCGGATCATCGGGAGCCACTATAACAAGATCTATATTCTTTTCCCTGCAGGCATTTATTATGGACGGGGTATCCATAACGCCTATATCCAGGCATTCAGCGTATTCACTGATTCCTCCGTTTCCAGGCGCGCAGAAGATCTTATCAATTCTTTTGCTTTGGGAGAGCTTCCATACAATTGCATGTTCACGGCCTCCCGAACCTACCACCAGTACTTTCATAACATTCCTCCGGGCAAAATTATTTCAGGTTATCCGTCAATGCTTGAAATGACGGATCCCGGTAAATACCATTGCTATTCCGTATTTGTCGCATGCATCAATTGATTCCTGGTCTCTTACCGAACCACCGGGCTGGATTATAGCGGTAATTCCTGCCTTATAGGCTGCCTCTACGCAGTCGGGGAACGGGAAGAACGCATCCGATGCCATAACCGCACCCCTGCACTTTTCCCCGCCGGCTTCAATTGCTATTTTTGCCGCGGTTATGCGGTTCATCTGTCCACAGCCTATGCCAATGGTTCCGTTGGGTCTGGCAACAACTATTGCATTCGACTTGGTATGCTTGACAACTTTCATTGCGAATTTCATTGTTTCAAGTTCTTCAGCCGTTGGTTGTTTTTTGGTTACAACCCTGATATCTGAGTCATCATACAGAATATCGTCCTTGTCCTGGAGCAGCAGGCCTCCTCCAACCTTTTTCATGTCAAAGCCTTTGACTGATTTATCAGATATTGAAGGCAGCCTCAGAAGCCTTATGTTCTTTTTCTGTTTCAGTATTTCAAGGGCCTCGGGTTTAAAGGAAGGAGCCACTATAATCTCAAGGAATATTTTACTCATCTCTGCTGCGGTCTTTTCATCTATTTCACGGTTGGCTGCGACAATTCCTCCGAAAATAGAAACCTTGTCGCCCTCATATGCGTTCATGTAGGCTTCGTAAATATCTGAACCCGTGCCCACACCGCACGGGTTGGCATGCTTTACAGCAACAACTGCAGGTTCGTCGAACTCTTTCAGGAGTTCAAGCGCACCGTTCGTATCGTTGATATTGTTAAAGGACAGTTCCTTTCCGTGCAGCTGTTCTGCCTGCGTGAGCCACCCGGCAGTATTCCCGGTTTCCTTATAGAATACCGCTTTCTGATGCGGATTCTCGCCGTATCTCATGTCCTGAACCTTTTCAAAAGTCAGTGTAAGAGTCTTCGGAAAGGATTCGTCATTCAGCTGTGTTCGCAGATACTGCTGGATTAATGTGTCATAGTGGCTTGTATGTTCAAAAACCTTATAGCACAGGCGGAGCCTTGTATGAGGAGAAACATCCCCGCTCTCCCTGATCTCTTTCAGAACTGTTTCGTAGTCCTCAGGGTCAACTATTACCACTACATCCTGGTAATTCTTCGCAGCAGAGCGAAGCATTGTGGGACCGCCTATATCTATGTTTTCAATTGCTTCCTGGAGCGTAACATTCTCTTTCAGTATGGTCTGTTTAAACGGGTAAAGGTTTACCACCACCATATCAATGGGCTCAATTCCAAGTTCCTGGAGCTGTTCCATATGCTGCGGGTTATCTCTTATTGCAAGCAGCCCGGCATGAACTTTCGGATGCAGAGTTTTTACTCTTCCGTCAAGGCATTCAGGAAACCCTGTGACATCTGAAATACCTGTAACCTTAATACCGTTCTTCTGAAGAAGCTCTGCCGTTCCCCCGGTGGAAATAATCTCAACCTGAAGGCCTGCGAGTTCTTTCGCAAAATCCACAATGCCATTTTTGTCAGACACACTTATCAAGGCCCTTTTAATCACTGAATATCACTCCCATTGCCATATGTTATATTTTTTCATCCATTTATTCTATTTCCTGATTATCACCTTTCTCCCGCGAACTTCCAGCCTGTCTTCCGAGAAAAGGCGAATCGCTTCAGGAAGGAGTATCCATTCTGCCTGTTCCATGACTCTTTTCTGAAGTGTTTCGGGTGTATCGTCGGGCAGTACCTCCACTGCCTTCTGTAAAATAATAGGGCCTGAATCGTATTCAGGCTCAACAAAGTGCACCGTTGCACCCGTTATTTTAACACCATATTCAAGTGCTTTCTGATGAGGTATAATACCATAAAAACCTTTTCCGCAGAATGACGGAATAAGTGACGGGTGTACGTTTATAATCCTGTTGTTGTATTCCTGCACAAAACCTTCGCCGAGGCGGCTTAAAAACCCGGCAAGAACCACCAGCCCGACCTGGTGATTTTTCATATGCTCAATAAGCGCGCGGTCATAATCCTCTTCATTATCGAAATTCCTGCGGGATATAACAGCAACCGGGATGTTCTTCTTTTTGGCTCTTTCTATCGCATAAGCCTTGCTGTTGCTGGAAACCACCGTTACAACGCAGCAGTTTTTCAGCGTGCCGTCTTCAATCCTGTCAAGTATGGCCTGCAGATTTGTTCCGCCGCCCGATACCATTACACCTATTCTCAGCATATTTCTATTCTACCTTCACCTTCATCTATTCTGCCAATTATATAGGCCTTTTCGCCGCGTTCGCCAATGAACCTTAAAATCTCCCCGGCTTCATCCGCATCAACTGCCAGTACCATGCCTATTCCCATATTGAATGTATTGTACATATCAGTCTCATCAACATTGCCCTGCCTTGCAATGAGCTCAAATACCGGCAAAACCGGCCATGTACCTTTTTGGATAACGGCTTTCAGCCCTTCAGGTATCATTCTTGGAATATTCTCAATAAAGCCCCCGCCGGTAATATGGGCTATTCCATTGATATTATATTTTTCCCTGAGTTCCAGTACTGTTTTGACATAAATCCTTGTCGGGGTTAAAAGAACGTCACCGATAGTTGAATTTAATTCAGGATAGTATTTGCTCAGAGCCTGCCTGTCGTCGGAGAATATTTTCCTTACAAGGGAGAAGCCGTTGCTGTGGACCCCTGAAGATGCTATACCTATTAATATATCACCGCTTTTTATTGATTTGCCGTCTATGATTTGATCCTTATCCACGATTCCTACGCAAAAACCTGCGAGATCATACTCGTTTTCCGGGTAGAAACCCGGCATTTCGGCTGTTTCGCCGCCTACCAATGAACAGCCTGCCATGAGGCAGCCGTCAGATATACCTTTTACAATGTCCGCAACTTTCTGCGGATCAAGTTTCCCTGTTGCTATGTAATCCAAAAAGAATAACGGCTGGGCACCGCTGCAGACAATATCGTTGGCACACATTGCCACGCAGTCAATACCTACTGTATCATGCCTGTCAAGCGCAAATGCAATTTTCAGCTTGGTTCCTACACCGTCGGTTCCCGAAACAAGTACCGGTTTGTCAATTCTGATATTCTCAAGGGAAAACAGTCCGCCAAAACCTCCGATATCGGTCAATACCTCGGGCCGCATTGTTTTTGACACATACTTTCTCATCAGCCTGACGGCTTCATAACCTGCATGTACATCAACACCGGCTTCCTTGTAATTTGCCATATAGGGTTCCTCCATTAATAAAATTATAAGGTTTTTATGCCGTTCAGTTTTTCCTGCAGCTTTAAATTCTTCTCTTCAACCGATTTTTTCATCTGTTCTTTATATAAATGCATTTTCTTTCTAATTTCAGGATATTTTACGCCCAATATCTGAACAGCCAAGAGGGCGGCATTTTCGCTGCCGTTTATCGCTACCGTCGCCACAGGAACGCCTGCCGGCATCTGAACAATTGATAAAAGTGAATCAAGCCCGTCGAGGGTTGAAGAGTGTATTGGAAGACCTATTACCGGCAAAGCAGTGTATGCAGCAATAACTCCCGGTAAATGAGCCGCCTTGCCTGCTGCTGCAATAATAACCCCGTATCCCTTTTCCTCTGCTTCCTTTGCAAACTGTGCAGTGTTTTCAGGCGTACGATGCGCCGAACTGACCAGTACTGTTGTTTCAACTCCAAAATCATTAAGGGTTTTTATACATTTTTCAAGAACCTCGTAATCTGAATCGCTTCCCATTATTACTGCCGCTTTAGGTTGGTTAAACATCTCTTTCCTCCGAAACTCCGTTCATGGTATATGTATAATTAAAAAACAGGTACCCACCTCTGTCAAGAGGTTGGAATAAGGCTCCTCAGCAGCCTTTTTAAATAATCCTGTTTTCAAATATTTTCAATATTTTCACCCACGGCATGATACTGACTGTAAAGCGCCGTTATTGCCCTTGCGCCTGATGGTTAATATTTGCACTGATTACTAATATATAGTACAAAATGGGCTAATGACTTGTCAATAACAAAGATGTACAGAATTAACACCTGAATTCACCGGAATTCAGGATAAATGTTATATTTCCATACCCTGCCCGAGGGATGATAGGACTGTTTTGCCTTTCTTAAGCCTTCAATCCCCATATCCTCCTCGCGGTTGATATATTTCGTGTCCGAAAAGGCCCTTTCGGCAAACTCCCTGTTAATGACTGCATAAATGCCATGGATATCGGCATTTCCTTTTTCAATGTGAATTACCGCAGTATCGTTGTTCAGCATTTCACCTATAGTGAAAGCCTCGAATCTTCCGTTAACTTTTATAAGTGCACCTTTTAACCCGGGTATTTCATCCCAGTGCTCAAGCAGCTGGGAACACGCCCATTTTTCGCACTCCTCGGGGACATCGCAGTTACAGCGGTCATTGCCATTGCACCATTCGTCAAAAATCCTTTCGCATTCGGAAAAGTATTCTTTGCTCAGTTCCACGTACTCAAAACCGCCGTATTCACGCAGGAACCTGTTAATATGATTCCGTTTGGCGCTAAGTTTTTTCCCTGCAAGGGTTATCAGGCTTTCTGTATCATAAATATAATCAGAAATTGCTTCTATTTTCTTTGCCGTGATTTTTACGTCCAAATGATTTTTGAAATTGTCAAGCATGCGCTCCTCGACACGTCCAAAAAACAGTTTCCAGCCCTGGGAATCAAAGTATTCTTTCAGCTTGTAAACAGTATCTTTGAATTCTTCGGGATTAAAGGCACCCAAGGGTATCGGGCAAAAGGCAAAGGGTTTGTATTTTCTTGGATTTGCCGCCATGCAGAGCATATTGTTTATAATGCTGAACCGGGTATTATAGTTTTTGCGCCACATGAACATGTTTGCGAATGACATTTCCGAAGCACGGGAGCCAATGTTGCGAAAAGTCTTCTGAAATATGTCAATATCAGTAATTTCAATCTCTTTCCAACTCATAAACTGTCCTGTTCAACCAGGAATAAACACCTCTCATCTGTTGTTTTTTATAATACAGCAATTTATATGTATATAACAGATCATAATGAATACAGTATATTAAGCCTGATCAGTCTCCAAAGGAAACTCCCATATACCTGGCTATCTGCACCATTTCGCCGTCTGTCGAAACTGTTCTTACCCTTCCTGCCACCTCTTTTATCGGTATGGACTTAATCTGCTCGTGATCAACACATACCATCCTGTTAAACTCGCCTTTTGCAACAATATTTACTGCTGAAACGCCCAGCCTTGTGGCAAGGATCCTGTCGAAGGACGACGGTTCTCCGCCTCTCTGCAGATAACCCAAAACTGTTATACGGTTTTCAAGGGATGTCAGTCTCTTCAGTTCTCCGGCAAGATATGCACTTGTTCCGGCGAATAACAATGAATTGTCATTACCGGCAACATTGCTTGCAGGTTCACTGTCCTTTGGTCTTGCACCTTCAGACATAACAATTATACTGAAACTTTTTCCGGCATTTCTGCGCTGGAAAATCGCCCTTGCCACCTTGTTAATATCATATGGAATTTCGGGAATCAGTATAACATCCGCACCGCCTGCTATTCCGGCTTCAAGTGCAACCCATCCGGACAACCTGCCCATAACCTCAAGGATCATTATCCTGTGATGGGACTCAGCCGTGGAATGCAGTTTGTCAATTGCATGGGTTGCGGTATCAACGGCTGTCATGAAACCAAATGACATATCCGTTCCGTAGATGTCATTCTCAATAGTCTTGGGTATTGCAACCACAGGAATTCCCTTTTCCTCCACCAGCCTGTTTGCATAACTGATTGTTGCGTCGCCGCCGATTACTACAAGACAATCAATGTCGTGCATTCTTAGACTCTCAACAATCCTGTCGCTCATATCACAGGCCGTTTTTTCACCGTCCCTGTCCACAGTAACGGCAAACGGGTTATACCTGTTGGTAGTGCCCAGAATGGTTCCGCCCTTATCAAGAATTCCTGATACGTCGCTTAACTTCATTCTTAAAAACCGGTTTTCGACAAGTCCGCGATAACCGTCTCTGAATCCTATAACCTCATATCCGTAATTATTTATTGCTGTTTTTACAACCGCCCGAATGGCAGTGTTCAGGCCGGGGCAGTCCCCACCGCTTGTCATGACCCCTATACGCTTTACCATAAGTAACCTCCTTGAATTAGCATACATTGATATATTTACCCGCGATAAACCGAAAATAATCCTTCTTTACTCGATTTTTGCCGGAATATGGCCTGCCGGCTCAAGGTTGAAAAAATTCTTCTGCCTGAAAAACTCGTAAGTTATTATAGCGACAGAATTCGATAAGTTCAGGGAACGTATCGCGTGGCGCATCGGAATACGAATGCATGAATCATAATTCTCAATCAGCAGGCTCTCAGGCAATCCCCTTGTTTCCTTTCCAAATACAAAAAAGCATTCATCAGGATAGGCTATATCCGAATAAACAAGACTTCCTTTTGTTGATACATAAAAAAAGGGTATGTCCGTGTATTTGTTTCTTAAGGATTCAAAATTTTTATGATAATGGATTTCCACGCTGCTCCAGTAATCAAGACCAGCTCTTTTCAAATATTTATCCGACACTGAAAATCCCAAAGGTTCCACAAGATGAAGCACTGCCCCGACGGCAGCGCATGTCCGGGCGATATTCCCGGTGTTCTGAGGTATTTCGGGTTCGACAAGTGCAATATGCAGCTGCATAAAAAAAACACACCTCGGTTCTTAATTGGCGTACACTCAAAAAGATGGCTTAATGCCACCCTTCCTTAGTATTTTCTTTATTTTCTTCACTCTATGAAAACATTTATATCCACATTCCTGCTGTCACCCAAATCCAGCGGCACACAGATGGTATTCATCGTTGATTGCGCATCATCGGTATTTTCTCCAACATGAAGAGACGGGGGAGTTATTTCAACGCTGATTCCCCGTGTAGACAGTATGGTGGCAGTATTGCCTATTATCATATTTCCCAGCTCCGATATCGCACTCTTTGCCATGTCGTCAAGACTGTCAACAGGCAAACCGCCCATCATGTTTGATGCGATAGACTTAGCTGTATCAGTGCTTAAGGAAATAACAACCTGTCCCCGTATTTTTCCTGTTAAGCCAACAGTAACAGCCACTGAATTACTTTCATATAACTTTTCCTTTAAATATACCTTTTTCAGGCTTGGCTTAACTCCGACAACCATTTGAAATACCTGCTGGCTTGCTTCAATAAACGGATTTATATAATCTACATTCATAAAAGTCTCCTATGAGGGTCCAATAACCTTTACATGTAATATATTCAGCATATTTCAGTACAGTATATATTCTACCATATTATCGAATATCGTCAAATTTTATCCCTTTTTCTGGTAACTAAACAAGGGGACGGTATTCTTTTACCGTCCCCTTTACTTTAATCTGGCTCCTCAAGTTGGACTCGAACCAACGACCCTGCGGTTAACAGCCGCATGCTCTACCGACTGAGCTATTGAGGATTGTCATTTCGTAACGCAAGATTTATTATAATGCCAGAAAGCGATTTGGTCAAGAGGGAATTTAAGAATATTTTTATATTCCAGCTATTTCAAAATCCTCTTGTCGATAACCCTCTTTGCTTTTCCTTCTGTCCTTGGAATGCTCTTAGGCTCAACCAGCCTGACTTTACAGGTAAGGCCCAAGGTGCTTTCAATGTTGTGGCGTATTTTCTTTTCAGCAGCTTCTATTTGTTTTACCTGGTCAGAGAACATTTCCGGAGTCATCTCAACCTGGACTTCAAGGGTGTCCAGCGCGCCAACCCTTTCAACAACCAGCTGGTAATACGGTGCTGAAAGGCCAAGTTCCAGAAGAACGCTTTCAATCTGTGACGGATATACATTTACTCCGCGAATAATCAGCATATCATCGCTTCTGCCCGTTACTTTGCTCATACGTACCTGGGTTCTGCCGCAAGCACATTTTTCATCGGTGACCCGTGCAATATCCCTTGTACGATACCGTATTAACGGCAGTGCTTCCTTAGTAATACAAGTAAATACAAGTTCCCCTTCCGAACCCATCGGAAGCGGTTCTTCAGTTACTGGATCTATCACTTCCACAATAAAATGATCCTCCTGAATATGCATGCCGTTCTGATATTCACATTCTACCGATACACCGGGGCCTATTACTTCGGAAAGGCCATAGATGTCAAGCGCCAAAATACCCATTTGGTTTTCTATTTCTTTGCGCATTGCTTCTGTCCATGGTTCTGCTCCAAATATACCTGCTTTAAGTTTCAGATCCTTTTTCGGATCTATTCCCATTTCCCTCATTGTTTCAGCAAGGTATAAAGCGTACGACGGTGTACATGTCAAAATAGTGGAACCAAAGTCTTTCATTATTTCGATCTGAAGTTTTGTGTTACCTCCCGAAACCGGGATTACAGTAGCGCCTATTTTTTCAGCGCCGTAATGGACGCCCAGACCGCCGGTAAATAATCCATATCCATAAGCCACGTGAACAAAGGATGTTTTATCTGCTCCGGCTGATGTAAGGCATCTTGCCATAAGTTCGGCCCAGGTGTTTATATCCCTTGCGGTGTAACCCACCACCGTTCTTTTCCCTGTTGTCCCGGTGGATGCATGAATCCTTATTACCTCTTCCATCGGTACTGCAAAAAGTCCATAGGGATAGGTATCTCTCAGATCCTGCTTATATGTAAAGGGAAGTTTTTTAAGGTCGTCTACGGTTTTAATATCACCCGGCTCCAAGCCTTTTTCCTTCATCTTCTGCCTGTAGTGAGGAACATTTGAATACACTCGTTGAACCGTATTGCGCAGCCTTTCACTTTGCAGCTCAAAAAGCTTTTCCCTGTCCATGCATTCATATTCAGCATTCCAAATACCCATACCTTTTCCCCCAATTCTAGCTGTTATAACATTCGGCCATTTTATAACCTGCATCGAAAGCCTTCAGATTCAGTTCTGTGAATTTCGGTTTTACATTTTCACGAATGGCCTCATACCATGTTTCCTTCTGAATATCTGTTTTCTTTGCCAGGAAACCAACCATAACGATGTTTAAAACCTTAATATTTCCCAATTCCTTTGCGATTTTAAGCGCATCAATTATGTATACATTCTGCCTGGCTGACTTAATTTTTGAAATTATATCGTCCGGGTATTTTTCCTTTCCGATAATAACAGGCATCGGATCAATCCTCTGATCATTTATGATAACCGTACAATCCTTTTTGGCATATTCAAGCCATCTGAGTGCTTCAAGCTTTTCAAAGCACAGCAGAATGTCTGCTTCGCCCTTTTCAATAACCGGCGAACTTACATTTTCACCTATTTTTACATAGGTAACAACACTTCCGCCGCGCTGCGCCATTCCATGAACCTCCGACACCTTGACATCATATCCGGCTTTTACAGCAGCAGCCCCAAGCACACGACTTGTCAGCAGCGTTCCCTGTCCGCCTACTCCTGCGATTAAGATTGATACATTACCCATTGCTGCCACCTACCTTTTCAAATGCATTAAATTTACAAACTTCAAGGCACAGGTCGCAGCCAACGCATAAATCTTCATTAATATGAATACCATCTCCTGTATCCACAATTGCAGGGCATCCAAGGCGCATACAGGCTTTACAGTATTTGCACCGGCTTTTGTCAACCCTGACCTTGCCTGTATACTTCACTGTTTTCAGCAGGGCACATGGTCGCTGGGCTATAATGACCGACGGCTCATCTGCTGCTATTTCTTCCTTAACTATCTTATCGAATTCATCAAGTTTAAAAGGATCACAAACCCTCACCCTGTCAATTCCAATTGCATTGCAAAGCTTAACCAAATCAACCTGTCTTGTCTTTTCACCCTTTATTGTGTAGCCCGTAGCCGGATTCGGCTGGTGTCCTGTCATTCCCGTTATTGAGTTGTCAAGGATAACGACCGTCGACGTGCCTTTGTTGTATACAATATCTATAAGTCCGGTTATTCCTGAATGGATAAAGGTAGAATCACCAATTACCGCCACTCTCTTTTTCCCTGATTCTTTTCCCGTTGCCTTTTCCATGCCATGTGCCACACCGATGCTTGCGCCCATGCATACGCATGTATCCATTGATTCCAGCGGTGACATTGAACCGAGGGTATAACAGCCTATATCCCCCGTCACGGTCAGCTTGTTTTTTCTTAAAGCATAGAAGACAGCGCGATGCGGGCATCCCGGGCAGAGTACCGGCGGTCTGACGGGTATGTTTTCCTGCAAAGCATCAGTATTTTCATTTATCCCCAATACCTGTCTCCGTATCAGACTGGCACTGTATTCACCGACTAAAGGAAGTTTTTCCTTGCCAGTGCACGAAATTCCTTTTTGCTTCAAAAACTCCTCAATAAACGGATCCAGTTCTTCAATGACGTATAAAGTTTTAACTTTTGATGCGAACTCAGAGATTAGTTTCTCAGGAAGCGGATAAACCATTCCAAGTTTCAGATATGACACATCTCCAAAAGCTTCTTTGGAATATTGATAGCATATACCGCTTGTTATAACGCCTATGTCGGTGTTGCTCCCCCATTCAATACGGTTTAATTCTGTTTTATCGGCATAGGAAGATAATTTTTTCATCCTCTCTTCCACAACTGTATGGCGTTTCCTCGCCATAGCAGGCATCATGACATACTTGCCGATATCTTTCTGATATGGCTTAAGGGGTATTTCCACCCTATCTCCAAGCTCTACAAGGCTCTGTGAATGGGATATTCTTGTTGTAAGCCTGATTATAAAAGGGGTGTCGAACTCTTCACTAAGCTCCAGTGCCTTTATTATAAAATCCTTGCATTCCTGGCTGTCCGACGGTTCCAGCATCGGAACCTTGGCCGCCTTTGCATAGTGCCTGCTGTCCTGTTCATTCTGCGAACTGTGCATTCCCGGATCATCAGCAACGCATATCACCAGACCGCCATTAACTCCCGTATAGGAAACGGTAAACAACGGATCTGCTGCAACATTAAGGCCTACATGTTTCATAGAACAGATGGCTCGCCCCCCGGCGACAGATGCTCCGATTGCGACCTCCAGTGCGACTTTTTCATTTGGAGACCACTCAGAGAATATTTCGTCATATGCTGCAATACATTCTGTAATTTCTGTGCTTGGTGTTCCAGGATACGCAGTAGCAACTTTTACGCCGGCTTCATAAGCTCCCCGTGCAATTGCTTCGTTTCCAAGCATTAATTTTTTCATCTGCTATTCTCTCCTTGCTAACACATGTATAAATATAAAAAGCTGTTAACAATCAATTACACATGTAACATGACTATAAAATTGCTCTGCGGACTTGTTTGGATTGTAAAGTGTGATGAATGGAGATAAGCTGCAAGACTTCACCGTACTATCCCATACTTCCATTTGCTATCTAATCCTGCCCAACCATTTTAACCCCGTAAAACCATGTTACATATAAAAATATATTATTTATTCAATTATAAATTAACCTTAATACTATATTATACATTAATAAATCTTTATGTAAATAGAATTGTTCCATATTTAAGGGCAAACTAAGAAACAGCCCCGTTAAAACAGCATGAATATTGTTTTCAGCAGCACACTGTTTCAACGTGGCCAAACTTCATTTTATATGCATTAGATTTCCGGAATATAAGAACAAAGTACGGTTATTCCTTTATTGTAACAATGGTTACACCTGTTTCGCCCTCACCGTATTTTCCAAGCCTGAAGGATTTAACATGCGGGTGCTTTGACAAAAATTCGTGCACGCCTTTTCTAAGGGCTCCGGTACCTTTGCCGTGAATTATAGATACCTCATGCAGCCCTGCTATTACAACGTCATCGATATACTTGTCAATCTTAACCCGTGCTTCTTCAATGTTTAAGCCGCGAATATCCAGTTCAAGCCCCACATTTCCAGACTTGACGCCTGAAACTCTTGTATTCTGGATACTGTCAGTTATGTTTCGCTGCTCATCCACAAGTCTTAACTGTGTAATATGCATTTTTATTTTCATTATTCCGGCCTGGATAAGAACATTCCCATCCTTATCAGGTGCTTCAAGAACCGTTCCCTTCTGGTTCAGGTTTATGATCATCACGGTATCACCCGGTTTAAGGCTCTCAGGAGGTTTTGCATATCCTTTTCGTGGCAGTACCGATTCGGCCATGCGCTCATCCAGTTCGTTGATTTTCTGGCGTACGTTTTGTTTAAGCTCCATCATTTCTCTTTCAACGTTTTGCTGGTGGTATGCCTTCTCCAGTTCTTTAAGCCTTTCCATTATAGCTTCTGCCTGGCGCCTGGCATCAGCAAGTATGGATCTTGCCTCTTTTCTTGCCTGGTTCAGGATGTTTTCCTTTTCATCTTCTATTTTCTTCTTCTGCTCCCTGGCTGCTTCTTTCAGCCTTTCAATCTCCCTCATCTCCCTGGTGGCCTGTTCGCGTTCCTTTTCTGTTTCAAGCCTGTTTTTCTGTATATCAGACAACAGTTCTTCAAACTGTATGTCTTCCCCTGTCAGGAAGTTTTTTGCATCTTCAATTATGCCCTCGTCAAGACCAAGCCTTTTGGAAATGGAAAAAGCATTGCTTCTTCCGGGTATTCCCACCAGAAGGCGGTAGGTTGGCCGTAATGTTTCTACATCAAACTCACAGCAGGCATTCTGGACACCCGGGGTTGTCATTGCATAAATTTTCAACTCACTGTAATGGGTTGTAGCCATTGTTCTTATACCGCGTTTGGTAAGCCTGTCAAGGATCGCGGTTGCCAAGGCCGCACCTTCGGTCGGATCTGTGCCTGCCCCCAGTTCATCAAAAAGTACAAGGGAGTCCTCATCGACCTCATTCAGAATATTTACTATATTTTTCATATGGGATGAAAATGTGCTAAGGCTTTGCTCTATACTCTGCTCATCCCCGATATCTGCAAAAACTTTCCTGAATACACACATTTCGCTGTTTTCAGCAGCAGGAATATGAAGCCCTGCCTGAGCCATCAGCACGAAAAGCCCCGTGGTTTTCAGTGTCACTGTTTTACCGCCTGTATTAGGCCCCGTAATTATCATTGTTGAAAAACTGTCACCAAGACTAATATCAACGGGTACAACAACAGCCGGATCTATTAATGGATGCCTTCCTTTTTTGATAACTATGCGGCGCTCGGTATTTAGAACCGGTTCAACTCCTTTTATATCAAGGCTTAACCGTGCCTTTGCAAACGCAAAATCAATGCGTGACAATAACTTAACATTTTCGGTCAGCAGGTCGGCATTATTCGCAACTTCACCCGTCAACTCCATAAGAATACGCTCTATTTCACGTTCTTCCTTATTTTTAAGCTGGCGTATTTCATTATTTGCCTCCACTACTGCCAGCGGTTCAATAAAAATTGTTGCGCCGCTCTGAGATATATCATGAACCAGCCCCGGGAACTGGCTGCGGTATTCTGCCTTCACCGGCACAACGTAACGATCCCCTCTTAATGTTACAACAGCATCCTGCATGATTTTTTTATTCTGCGCGGAACGAATAATACTGTTAAGTTTATCCTTAATTGAATCCTGCAAACGCCGTATATCCCTTCGTATTGATGCAAGTGCAGGGCTTGCGTAGTCCGACAGCTGATCCTCAGACTCAATTGACTGGTCCAGTCTGTCTTCGAGGGTTCTGTTTGTTCCCAGATTGCTGCATAACAACAATATTGTATTGGTGTCCTCCAGCTCCATTTTGTCCTGAGTAATATACCCCTTCAGTTTTCTCGATACACGAAGCACATCCGCCACTCTTAACAACTCACCGGGGTTCAGCATGCCTCCTGCGACTGCACGCTGGATGGAAGACCTTATATCATGAATACCTCCAAGGGGAGGAGACCCCTTTCGCAGTATGCAGGTTACAGCATCGGTGGTTTCTTTCAAGGCCTGTTTTATTTCGTCAAAATCGGTTGAAGGCATAAGCTCTCCGGCCAGTTCCTTGCCAAGATTGCTTGACGCCCTGTCCGCCAGCCTTTCAACGATTTTATCATATTCCAATACCCTTAAAACTTTTTCGTTCATCATCAAAACCTTTCTAAAACTGAAACGGGTTGTAAAGTGACACGATTATAATTATAACATACCTCAAAATAGCTTCAAGCCGTTGAATGGGTTAAGAATAATTATAAAAAAAAGACGGGAGGTTCCCGCCTGTTACCGGAGTGCTTCAATTATACTGTTAAATAGTGATTTTGCGGCCTGATACTGAAATTCATATGTAATCATCCGCTCAAGTTCGGATTTATTTGTCATAAACCCGAGTTCTGCAAGGACTGCAGGCATCTTTGTTTCTCTTGTAACAACCAGGTTTGGCCTTGGTATAATACCCCAGTCTTTTGCGTTTAAATCTTTAACCAGATTCTTCTGTACTATCTCGGCGAATTTTTTCCCGTTCATCTTCGTATTTTTTGAAGATGGATAATAAAGTGTCATTACTCCCTTAGCTCCTGAATTGGGCGATGCATTGTGATGAATACTGATAAACAGGTTGGCGTTAAGATTATTGGCTATGTCGGCTCTTGTATAAAGCCCTACATACTTATCCTCGGTCCGGGTCATATAAACTGTGGCCCCTGCCTTTTGCAGCATTTCATTCAATATCTTTGACACCTGAAGATTCAGGTCTTTTTCCTTGATATCCCCTGCCACTGCTCCCGGATCACTTCCGCCATGGCCCGGATCTAATACAATAATCTTATTCTTCAGCACATCAACCGTCTCATCTTCCTGTTTTGATTCATAAAATTCCTTTGGTACTTCTCCTGTAGTTGAAACAAACACTGAATTGGATTTGCCGTTCCACCCAACAATCGCTCCCAAAGCTTCAGCTACATATCTGATTGGAATCATTACAGTACCATTGTACAATGTAGTCTGAGCAGGCATTTTTTCAAGTCTTGCAATGTTTGCACAATTATAGTTGGCGATATACATGGTTAACTTCCGGCTTTCTGTCTGTATTCTAATTCTCCATTCTTCAGGATCCCACTCGTATGTAGCACCCAATAGTTCTACTGTTTCCAGGGGCACCAGCATACTGTTGTTTTGCATTAGAAATCCACTGTCTGTTTCGACCTGTTGGCTGTCAATCCAAAGGCTTGTATCGCAGGAGTAATATCCACTTTTCTCCTGGGCTGTAACTTCAAGCACTCCAAATAATAAAACAATAAAAACAAATGAAGTAACAACCTTTTTCAGCACAAACAATACAGCCCCCCATATGACATATGAGTTCTTTATCTTCTCAACTTCCTGTTTGGTTTCAAGCAGGATATAATTGAGCTATATATATGTTTACATAAATAAGCCAAAGCGACAAGGGAATTAAATTAACTGTAAGAAAAGATAAATACTTTATACCAAAATGTTAATGAAATGAAATATTTGGTGGCAAACTATCATGAGTTCACATGTATCCTGGGATGGATCTTTTGGATATAGTATTGTGTCCATAGGGAAAAAAGCCAGTCGAAAAGGAAAAAAAGCACCTGGAGTATTATAACTATTACAACAGCAGGCAGAATTTCAAACAATCTGCCTGGTATTAACCCTAAAACAGAAACTGCGATATTCCAGAGAAAATACAGCGAAATATTAAAGAAAGCAAATTTCAATATCCACTCAATAACTAATTTATCCAACCGTTCAATATGACTTTTTACAAGAGCATATATCCCAAAAAACATAACATAAGGCAAAACAGCAGTTTTTTCAGGAACAATCAAAAAAGAAATAACCGATGTTGCAATATAACTTATCCAGCCATAAGATATACCACACTCCATTATAACAACAGAAAGCAAAAATGCAGCCAGTACATAAAAACCCAGTTTCCCTGTGGGCGATATGTTTTCCAGCAGCAATGCCACTGAATTCAATGCCGTTAATATTCCTGCAAGCGCTAATTTTTTCGAGCTGAATCCTTTCGAGTTTCCCATAAACAATTCTCCTGATGTTTTACCAACCTAAAAAGCTGATTCATCTTGAAACCAGATAAAACCCGTTTCTGTTTAACAGCAACTGATTAAATCTCCTCCGAAGCATTCACATAAACTGTCTGCACACCATAGGGTTGTACAGATGGAGCACATATCAGGATTATTGTTATATCCTCCCCTGTAAAAATTATTATTATAACGATAGGTGTTATATTGGGTATTAACACGGCTTAATGCATCACGGTACTCCATATTGTTGGGTTCCATTTCAACAGCCCTGCGTAAATGTGCATTCGCCCTGTCATACCACCCGCGCCTCAGGAAAAGCAACCCCTGAAGGTAATTCCATGTTGCATCACGCACAGGCATGGCATCAAGCATTTTCTGGGCTTGTGCATAATTACCGTTCTGTATCATCATTTTTATCTGATAAACATAGTCGCTGTTACCTGAATATCCGCCGCCATAGTAGCCTGACCCCGTGTTCTGGCTTTGCTGCTGGCGCTGATACTGTTGCTGTTGTTGCTGCCGCTGGCTGGAATTATTGGCATTCTTCATTAAAATATCATAAGCCTCATTAATTTCACGGAGTTTCTCCTCAGCCAAATCAGAGAGAGGATTATCCCTATACCTGTCGGGATGATACTTCTTTACAAGTTCTCTGTATGCTTTTTTGATTTCTTCTACGCTTGCGCCTTCTTTCAGCCCTAATACTTCATAAGGATTCTTCATGACACCCTGCTCCCATCTGCAATACATTACGGGTTTTTATCAATAACCCGCGGTATATAATATTATCCAAAATACTCTTGTTTTTCTTTATATCTAACAGGGAAAATGCCTTTTCCAACTCACTCAAGGAATAAACAAGGACAAACTCTGTTTTCTCTCTGATTCTTTCCCTGAAAGATTCCACACTTTCATTTTCACTGTATTTATACTGTACAACCAGTGGATTATATGAGCCATTTTTTATATTGTCTTCAATATCGTCATAAGCATCCAGCAAATATATCCATTTTCCAAGGTTGTACCCGACCCATCCGAGTACCTTTCCTGCACTTTCACACTTCTTTCCATACAGAAACACTTTCTGCATTATTCTTGCAAAGGGTTCACTTACTTCATCTATACTGTCACAATTCCGCTGTTCCAGTTCCCGCAAAGTTTCAAGTTCTTCTTCCACTTCCTTAACCAACTCAGGATATTTCTTTTTTACCTTTTTATACCCTTTTTTCAGAACAGCCATACCGGCAGGACCTAATAAGTTTCTTTCATCCTGCCATTTGTCTTTCAGGTTATAATACGAAAGAAGTATGTTAATGTCTGATGCATACTCCACTGCCGAAGTATTATCTGCAATATATCTCTTTTTCAGGGGATGAACCAGGCATCTTTTTTGCTTACCTGAAACAGGCTCTTTCTCCAATGAATCCAGAAGTAATGCCAAAAATGCACAGTCATAGGTAAGGACAATTCTCCCCCTATGACCTGCCCGTTTTGCCATTGCCTTGCAGACACCACAGTAATATCCCCGGAAAACCTCAAACTCCCATATTCTTAAATCGGGTTTATCCGGTATGATATATCCAAACATAATAATTTATTTTGCATCCTTTTCGGTTTCTACAACTTCAGGCTCTGTCTTTTTGGATTCCTTTTCAAAGCTCACTCCCTGGACATGGACATTAATTTCATTTACATGAAGACCAGTCATACTCTCAACATTTTGTTTTATACGTTCCTGAAGCTTCCATGCCACATCGGGAATCCGAACTCCGTATTCTACAACAATATGAAGATCAATATTTACCTCATTATTGTCGGCAATTTCAACTTTTATTCCCTTAAAAGGATTCTTTCTGCCAAGCACCTGGGATATATTACCTGCAATCCCTCCGCCAAAACTGGCTACACCTTTAACTTCCATAGCAGCATTGCTTGCTATAACAGAAACTACCTCACTGGAAATCCTGATTTCTCCTAATCCTTCATTTTCAGTTGTAATAGGTTGCTCCTGATTATCAGTTTGATTTAAAGCCTTGTCCTTTTCTTCGAACATTAAACTCACCTCTCCTTATACATTACAGCTACCACACTAATACTATACGATAAAAGTCCGAATCATATTTATTTATCCGGGAAAATCCCTGCAATAATTTATTTTACAGGTATAGCGGGCAACGAAAATATTATACCATATCCCGGTAAAGCTGCAAACATTCCATGCTAAATCTTTAGAAAAAACTGATATTGATGTGGCTTATTCCGCTTGGACATAAACTTAAATCAAAGTCATTATATTTTAATCTGAACCATATAGTAGTATAAGACATTGGGTGTACTTTTCCAAATAGAAAAAACGGAGAAACGGGCATGGAAAAAAACACAAATATCCGTGGCTTTCTGATAATAGCTATGCTGGTTGGCCTGTTCATATTATTAATCATAGATACCGAAGGAGTGTTATCTTCGGGACAGAAGGCGGTTGAGCTTTGCTTAAAGGTAATTATCCCGTCCCTCCTGCCGTTTTTCATTATATCCAGGTTAATATTAAACACCGGGTCAATCCGCACCATAAGCCGCTTGTTCGGACCGGTTATCAAACCGCTGTTCAATCTTCCGGGCTCTGCGGCATTTCCAATCATTGCCGGATGGTTCAGCGGTTATCCGGCCGGTGCAAAATATACATCCGATCTTTACAAAGAAGGTCATTTAAGCAATACCCAGGCAGAAAGACTTCTTTGCTTCTGCAACAATTCAGGGCCGTTATTTATTGTCGGAGCTGTCGGGACAGGATACTTCAACAGTCCCAGGCTTGGGTTTACCCTTCTTGTCTGTCATATACTGGCAAGTTTCACCGTAGGAATCCTGCAGCGCTTTATTTTTAAAGACAGGCCCGCAGATGATAAAAAGATTAAAGATGGGATGTTAAAAATAAAATTTTCAAGTCATATGCTCACAGATGCAATAGTGGATTCAATGGCGGTGCTAATGCAGGTATGCGGAACTATCATATTTTTTGCCATTCTTGTTCAGACTCTTGAAACAGCGGGGATTTTTTCAGGTTTAAGCAAACTGATAAGTTTTGCGTTTAAATTTGATACATCGGATTATATCAAAATACTGACAGCAGGAAGCTTTGAAATAACCTACGGTTTATTCCTTCTCAGCCGTTCAACAACGATACCGGTTAACGTTAAAATTCTTTTGACATCATTTATTTGTGGGTTCGGCGGATTCTCGGTTTTTACACAGGTCACGTTTTTTTGCCCCGAAGAAATCAGGCTGAAAAAATATTTATATGGAAAACTGATGCATGGATTTATTGCATCAGTTTATACATCACTGTTTCTGATTAATCGTGCCATTCCGGTAATGACTTACACCGATGAAATATATAAAACCGATATTTCAAAGGAGATTATGCCTGGTTATATTTTTCTGCTGCTGACAATAATTATGTATTTATTAGTTGCAAATTACCGCGATAAAAAACTCAGCAGGTAGTAAAATCAAAACAAAGCTATTTTAACTCATTCCGGTTCGCTTTAATTACTTCCAGCGTATCCTGAAGAATTTCTTCCACCTTGCTGAGAATATTATCTGCATATTCCCGGGTTCCGAGGCGGATTTCCCTGGCATTCTTCTTCGCGTTGTTTAGGATTACTTCGGCCTGTTCATATGCTTTTCGGCATATTTCATGCTCGTCCACCATCGAAGCTATACGGCTTTCTGCGTTTTTAATTATATTGTCGGCTTCCTGTTGCGCCTCTGCAAGAATACGGGCACGCTCCTTGCTGACCCATTTGGCCTGCTTTAAGTCGTCCGGAAGCTTAAGCCTGATATCCTGAATGATTTCCAGAATTTCAGCCCTGTCTACCATACATTTACCGCTGAAAGGTACTGAAACGGCATTCTCGATTGCATCTTCCAATGCCTCCAATAAAGATAAAATCTCCATTCTTTTTCCCCCTGGCATTAAAGTCATTTACCTTGCTAAAAATTCCTGACCGCAAGGTCGCAAGGTCAGAAGTGATGGCACAATCTATTTGGTTCTGAATTTCTTGTAAATCTGATCCACAATCTTTTCGGGAACCAAATCCCTGATGTTTCCTCCATAGGAAGCAAGTTCCCTTACTGCACTTGAACTCAGGTAGGAATAATTTATGTTGGTCATCATAAAAAGAGTTTCAATATCGGGGTCAAGATTCTTGTTCAATAAAGCCATCTGAAATTCGTACTCAAAATCCGATACTGCTCTGAGTCCTTTTATGACCGTCGTCGCATTATGCTGCCTCATAAAATCCACAAGCAATCCTGAAAAAGGAATAACTTCAACGTTATCTCTTCCGTCAAGCACCTGCTCAAGAAAAGAAACTCTCTCTTCCATTGTAAACACCGGCGTCTTGCTGCGATTTTTCAGCACTGCCACAATAAGCTTATCACATAACTTTGCTGCACGGTCTATTATATCTAAATGTCCGTTTGTAACGGGATCAAAACTGCCTGGATATACAAATATTCTCAACTATAAAAACTCCTCTCGTAATTCATTGTATGCCATACAAAGCATTATGTAGTTGTTACATGCGGCTTTCCGGCAAAATTAACCATTAACCAAAAATGAAACCCGGGTATCGCCGTATTCTTTTGTCCTTACCTTTCTTAAACTGCCCACACTGTCTGGGACAATCTCATTTTTATGGTGTTCGGCAACTACAATTCCTTTATCATTTATTATATCATTTTCCAATAAAAGTTGTAGTGTTTCCTGTATAAAATTATTAGAATAAGGCGGATCCATAAAAACAATGTCAAACTTTATATCTTTCCTGCCAATCTCCTTCAGGAAGTTGCTTACTCTGCGGCAATAAACAAATCCCCGATCGATAAATTTCGTATGGACCAGATTATCCCGGATTATACTGCAACAATTCTTATTCTCATCCACAAGATAAGCTAATTCAGCCCCTCTGCTTAATGCCTCAATAGCCAGTGCACCGGTTCCCGAGAATAAATCAATTACTTTGCTTCCCGGTATATATGGGTTTAATATATTGAAAACCGATTCTTTAACACTGTCAACTGTTGGGCGGGTATTAAGCCCTTTTGGTGTTTTTAGCTTCATTCCACCGGCCTGACCGCCTATTACCCGAATTATAACAATTCCCCCTCTTATGAAAATCATAGCTAAAAATACTTAATTCAATGCAACTTCTTTCAGTTTATCCTCAAACATTAACAGCAAATGCTCTTTAAGCCTCTTATAGTCTTCCCTTTCAACAAGCTTCTGATTCTTTACAATATCTTCTGCGGCTTTCTGAACCTCTTTCAGGATCTCAATGTCTTCATACAGGTTGGCTATTTTAAACTCGGGCAGGCCATGCTGACGAACCCCGAATATATCACCCGGGCCCCTTAATTCCATGTCCTTTTCAGAGATCTTGAAACCATCACTGTATTTCGTCATTATCTCCATGCGTTTTCTTGCAATTTCACTTTTGCTCTGGCAAAACAGAATGCAGTAGGACTGGTGACTGCCTCTGCCCACTCTTCCCCTCAGCTGGTGGAGCTGTGCCAGCCCAAACCTTTCGGCGTTTTCAACCACCATTATGCATGCATTTGGAACATTAACCCCAACTTCCACTACGGTTGTCGACACCAGAACCTGAATATTGCCTTTCGAAAAATCGTTCATTACTTTTTCTTTGTCTTTCCACTTCATTTTGCCATGTACAAGGCCTATGGACAAACCTTTTAAATCCTTTTCCGCAAGTCTTTGAGCAAGGGACATTGCCGCTTCGGCTTCAATTTCCTCGGATTCCTCAACCAAAGGACAAATTATGTAAGCCTGCCTGCCTTCCATAACTGTTTTTTGGATGAAATTGTATACTCTTTCTCTCATGGACTCATCAACCGCGTATGTCTTCACAGGCTTACGGTGGGGCGGCAGTTCATCAATTATGGATATATCCAAATCTCCGTACAGTATAAGGGACAGCGTTCTTGGGATAGGTGTTGCCGTCATTACAAGTATATGAGGGTTGGCTTTGGATGATAATACAGCTCTTTGCTTTACACCGAAACGGTGCTGCTCATCGGTTACAACAAGACCAAGTTTTGCAAATTCCACATCCTCCTCAAGCAGGGCATGGGTTCCGATGATTAGCTGATATTCGTTGTTCCTCATTCCTTCTTTTATTTTTTCCTTCTCTTTTTTTGATACGCTTCCTGTAAGCAGTGCTATTTTAACATTATAATTTTCAAGCAGCGGCATAACACTCTGGTAATGCTGTTCAGCAAGTATTTCAGTCGGCACCATGAATACAGCCTGGTAGCCGTTAAGTATTGCCAAAAGAATCGCCAGCACTGCCACTATGGTTTTTCCCGAGCCCACATCACCCTGGATAAGCCTGTTCATCTGTTTTTCACTCGTCATATCCTTTTCAATTTCCTGGTACACTCTCAGCTGTGCATTAGTCAGTTTAAAGGGAAGCTGATTTATAAACCGCCTAACTAAAGGTTTTTCATCCATTTTAATGCCAGATACAGCTGCCTGGTTGTTTTTAAGCTGCAAAAGACCCAGTTGCAGCATCAGCAATTCATCAAAAACAAGGCGTTTGCGTGCCCTTTCCTTGTCTTCAAAGCTCGTTGGAAAGTGAATGTTTTCCAGTGAAAAATTTATCTCGGCAAGGGAGAACTGTTTCCTGAGTTCTTCAGGAAGTATTTCGGTTAATTTTCCTATAACAAGGTCAAGGGCATTCCGCTGTATCATACGAAGAAAAGACTGGGTGATTCCTGCAGTTAAAGGATATATGGGCTGTATACCCGTTGTTTTTTTTCTTTCTGAATTTACCTCTTCATATATTGGATTTGTCATTTCCACGTAGTTGCCTACCCTTTTAACCTTGCCAAAAAACACATAGGTTTTTTCTTTAAATACCTTATCCCGTATATAATCCTGATTAAACCAGGTTAATGTCACAAGACCACTGTCGTCACCCGCCACTGCCTTGTATATTCTAAGATTACGCCTTGGCCTGTTTAATGAAACATCGGACAGTACCTTAAGTATAACAGCACATTCATCCCCGTCTGAAAGTTCGTAAGCTTTCTTCTCCTTGTTCCGATCCTCGTAATCCCGGGGATAATATGTTATAAGGTCGCTTATGGTTCTGATACCCAGCCTGTTAAGTTTTTGAACCCTGACTTTTCCTACCTGCTGGATGGTTTGAATACTTTTTTCCAGTAACGGATTCAGCCTTGCATAATCCAAGAAAAATCTGTCCTTTCCAAATTCCTTCCTTCATATTCCGGTGCTTTGCCATCTGAAAATACGCAAATTTCTTGTTCACGAACCTCATATGATTTTTGCTTTAAATATATTTTATATCATTAACTCCGAATGGAAAAGTAATCTGGTACGTTTACAATAATAAAATTCATTGTATTTTATATACAATTGTGGTAATATATGTATAGGATCATATTTAGCTTTTGAAAGGAAGGAGTTTAATGAAAAAAATTTCTTTTATAATCATGCTTATTTGCATTATGCTGTTTACATCCGGACCGTCTTCTGATATAGCCGGTTCTGATGCATTGCCGGGTACAGGAAGGATGCTGTCTTCTCTTAGTGAGGATGAATGCCTCGAATTTCTTTTAAACATGGGTGTTAACATTCCAGATGAGTTCAGAAGCAAAACTAATATCGGAAGTATGGTAAAAGAACTCATTACAGAGCTTGAAAGTGATCCTGATAGAACATATGCCATAAGCTATACTGTTGCTTATAATTTTATAGAGGATGTTCGTACTGCAGTTAAAAAATATCAGGAACAGTTCAATGAATTTTAAATCCAATATTATATATGGTAGAATTTATGATGCCTGTATTAAAGGTTTTGAACCGTATTAATGCGGTCAGTTGACAGGTGTCTTAAATTCACGTGGTTTAAAAAAAAGCTTGCACTAATCATTATGCATGTGCTAGAATAAAAAAAGCTTGTGTTGTCGAGCATGTGTGAAATTTATGTTTAAAGATACCCACCGGTGTAAGAGATAAGGATGCGAAGAGTTTAAGGAGGTGTGTTGTAATGGCAAAATGTGAAATTTGTGGAAAAGGGCAGTTATTTGGTCACCAAGTCAGCCATTCACACAAAAGTACAAATAGAGCTTGGAAACCTAATGTTAAAAAAGTAAGACTTACTATTAACGGAGTTACAAAGAGAATGGCAGTATGTACAAACTGCATACGTTCCAATAAAAATGCTGATTAAATAACGAACTTCTGCCTATTTAAACGGATAATACTTAATTACAGGAAAAACGCACCCCCGGATTCTATTCCGGGGGTTTTGCTTATTTTAATCCGTTGAATTCATTGGAATATAACGAATATCATTCTCATATGTATCAATGGATGTTAAAAACTCTTCTTAGCAGATTTCCCAAGAATCGAGGCATTTTTAAAACGATTATTTTCATCTAGGGCACCCCCAGGCTTTTTGTTTATTGATACTACCAGTATATTCTTAAGCCGAAAATATGTGATAAACGGGATTCATTTTATACGGTATATTTTATTCAGCCGTGGCAGGATGCTCGCTGATACAATGCCTGTTACAACTCCTGTAGTAATACCTGATACTATAAGTACGGGCAGATAATAAAAAACCGAAAAAGTTCGCAGCACTGCTGCTGCAGCCAAAATCTGTCCAACATTATGAAAGACTCCACCCGTAACTGATGCGCTTATAATGCTGAACCCTTTTTCCCTCAGCTTCCAGATTACAAACATGGCCGTAACGCTCAAAATCCCGCCCGCAAGGCTGAAAATAAGGCTTGAGAAACCGCTGTACAAAAAGGATGTCATGAAAACTCTAAGTATAAGTATTGCATAAGCATCAACAGGCCCGATTAAATACAAGGCCACTAATGACACTATGTTCGGTAAGCCCAGCTTAATGCCCGGAATGGCAACAGGTATGGGAAATAGCCCTTCAACAAAATGAAGGGTTATTGCAACAGCTGTCATTATCGCAGATAAAACCATTCTTCTTATATTATCATGATTCATTATTCCGAAACTCCGTCTATTTCATTCTCATTGGTGCTTCTTATCTCAACCGCCACCCTGTTTGGAAGGCAAATTATTGATTGACCGTTAGCCTGGGCAGGCCGGGTGTTAACACATATCTGATCCGGGCAGCTTGCCTCAATCATTCTGGCCTTTCCGTCTTTTACCTGTATGACATTCCGGCTGCCGTCCCCGTTTTCAACAACAATAACTTCATCAGCTGTTAAGGGAATTACCGCAAATTCTTCCCGGTCTTTATAAATAACAGCTTCCCCCTTACCGGCTACCTCCGGTGTTCTGTTGACAAGAAGCCACAATACCGCTGCAGTTATTAAAAATATCACAATTATCAGAAAGTCTTTTTTCTTCATAAAATCTTTTTACCCTGTTTTATTGTTTTGCAACAACTTAATTTTAACAGTAATATAATAATTCTTCAAACACAAATATAACAGCATACCGTAGCCCAGCCGCAGAACACCCTTAGCATTTTTGTGATGATTTCAAAAAAACATGGTATAATTATTTTTACCGGCAAAAATAAAGGGTAATTATATAACTGAAATAAACAACAGGCTAAGGGGTAATAACATTTGAAGAAGTTTTGCTTAATAATTATGTGTCTTATTTTTCTGGCAATGACAGCATGCAACCAGTCAAAACCTTTAAAAGAGTCAAGGTTTCTTTTGGATACAATAGTTGAAATAACCATATACGATAAAAGTTCACAGAAGCTTTTTAATGAATTGTTTGATGAAATTCAGTCCATGGAAAGCAGGTACAGCAGGTATATGGAAGACAGTGAAGTATCCCGGATCAATAACAACCCCGGTACTTACGTCAGTGTGTCCGATGATACATTTGAATTAATAGAAAAAAGCCTTTATTTCAGTTCAATTTCCAACGGTCTTTATGATGTCAGTATTGGCCCTTTGGTGGATTTATGGGGTATCAGCCGGGAAAACCCAAAGGTTCCGTCACAGGCAGAAATTGATTCAGCAAAAGAAAAAATTGATTACCGAAAAATTATGATTAACAAGGAAAATAAGACGGTTTCAATTGCCGGTGGTATGTCTCTTGATACCGGGGCAATTGCTAAAGGATTTATTACAGACAGGCTGGCAGCTGTTTTGCGCGAAAAAAATATTGACTCGGCAATATTAAACCTGGGCGGAAACCTTTATTTGCACGGCTCCAAGCCTGACGGTTCGCTGTGGACGATAGGCATACGGGATCCGTTCGGCATGCAGGGCGATTATATTGCAACTGTTTCTCTGAAAGATATGTCCATTGTTACTTCGGGAATCTACGAGCGGTTCTTTGAAGAGGACGGAAAAAGGTATCATCACATTTTAAATCCGAAAACAGGGTATCCCGAAGACAACGAACTTGCTTCGGTGTCTGTCATTTCCCCTTCATCAACAATGTGCGACGGTTTGTCCACTACCTGTTTCCTTCTGGGCCTGGATGGCGGCATGGAACTGATAGAAAGCCTTGATGATGTAGAAGCGGTTATGATTACAAAAGATAAAAAAATCTACCTGTCCGGCGGATTTAAAAACGGAACGATACCTTTCAAACTGATCGACAATGAATATACTGTTGTTAACTGAGCAAATGTTCAATTAATATTTTCGCACCAATTCCTATTAAAATAACCGAACCTAAGCGACTGAGATATTTACTCAGATGTGCGTAATTTGTCATCCAGCATCCGAGCAAAACTCCCAAAAAAGACAAACAAAACGTTATGACTCCTACTGTAACGGACGGAACCAGAATAGGATAGCCCAAGGCAGTCAGGCTTATACCCGCTGCAAATGCATCAATGCTTGTAGCCACTGACAGTGTTAACATCAGTTTAAGGCTTGTCAAATCCAGCGGTTCTGAATCCTCCTCGGTGGATTCCTTCCACATTTTCGCTCCGATAAAAGCAAGCAATATAAACGCTATCCAATGATCAACAGGTTCTATAAATGTTCTGAATGCAGACCCTGACAACCATCCAAGGGAAATCATTCCCCACTGAAAGAAACCAAAAAAAAGAGCTGCCCTGACAGCATTCCAATATCGTCTTTTAATAACGCAAAGTCCACAGGAAACTGATACCGCGAAAGCATCCATAGCCAGTCCAACCGCAAGAGCAATAATAAAAAAGTAATCCATACAAATCTCCAATCTGTCTGATAAAGCTTTGTCCACTGTTTATTCATATTATAGCAATATAAGAAATATATCAAGAGATTAATCCAATTTCTTCAGAAAACCATCATGCAAAACATCCGGAAGGCAGGTTTAATGATCAAGGACAACATATACTAAGAAATTTTGTTCAACTTATTATAAGTCTCAATTATATCAATATACCTTTGATAAACTTCATCAACAATGCTTTCCCAATCCCTGTATATTGTATCTTTTGCCTTTTCCCCGACCTTTCTTAAAAGCTCCCGATCCTTGATAATACTAAGAATTCTGTTCGCATACGACAGTGAATCATTATCGCTCAGGAATCCATTTACATTATCCACTATACCTTCAGCCGCATTGCTGTTTGCTATAACGACAGAGGGTGTTCCGACTGCAGCAGCTTCCCGGATTACAATAGGTGCATTATCATAAACCGAAGGAAACAGGAACAGATCCGCCACTGCAAATAATGACCGTAAATAATCCCTGTCAAGGATTTTTCCCAGGAAAGTTATTTTATCATTAAGGCCCAGTTCATTAACATAAGCTTCCAATTCTTCTTTGGCATATCCATCTCCGACAAAAAACATTCTAAATGATATATCCCGGTCTGAAATCAATTTCAGTGAATCAACTATAAGCTTGATATTCTTTTGCCAAATGTGCTGACCAACAAACAGGAATACCAGATCATCATTATTTATATTCAGTTTCTCTTCGGTTTGCTGAATAAGGCTTTCCATGTTTTCAGGCATTACAAAATCTGTGCCGTTAGGTACTATCTCTATATCACCCTTATAACCATACTCACGAAGCGTATCGGCTGTACCTTTACTCACCGTCCAAACCTGATCCACTCTGTCGAAGAAATCCATCACTATGCGAGTGCAAAATTTTGCAAACGCATCTATTTTTAACACCTGTTTAAAGTCATCGTAAAATTTTGAATGGAATGTAGCTATTATCGGAATATTATTCTTCCTGGCAATTTGCAGTGCAATAACACCCGAAGTAAACGGACAGTGGGCATGAACAATATCAAAAGGGATACTTTTAATTGTGCTGCGAAAATTAAGATCCAAAAGTTCCAGCCCAATACGGTATGGTTCCCGTTTTTTCAGAGGAATAGAATAATAACGCAGCACAGGAAATTCTTCTCTGTCAACATAGCCTGGATATGCCGGTGTAGCTACATAACATTCACCATATTTTTTGTCGAGCCAGTAGGCATAGTTCTTAACCACGTTAGTAACTCCATCCATAACAGGAATAAATGAATCGTTAAACTGGCCTACAATAAGTTTTTTATCCATGTTAAAACCCCAAACCTCATTAATTTTCTATAGTCAGCATAAAAGACATATGCATTTATATATTACGGAGATTATCAGGAACAGTCTTTTTGTTAATTATACCATAAATAGAAAAACATAAAAAGTTTTTTCCCATTATTTACCTCTGATTATATAAGAAAGAAGTTCACCTCCGTCGGTACTGACCTTTTGTACATCAATATGCAACGACAAGGCGAGCTCTTCCATCGTTACGTCATCCAGAAAAATATCAGTCCCTGCCCTGAACATATTGGATGGTAACAGAAGAATATCGCCCAAGTATTTCCCGGATAATTGAGTTTTTATGTCAATTCCTGTTAAAAGTCCTGAAACAGTAATAGTTTTCCCAAAAAAATTATTTTCAATCGGGTAAACAAGTATCTTCAGGCCCGGAAAATGCTTTTCGGCGCGCTCTGCAAGATCGGTAATAATTCCTTCTGCAAGGACACCGGTAGCTATGCTGACGGTTTTATTAACGGGACGGCTTTCCTCCTGCGAAAGAGCGTATTCAAACTGTTCAATAAACGATGCTGCCATACCCACTCCATTTTCTATCTGCGGGAAATCCTCATAATGAGTGTAATCCGGTAGTGGTGTGCCGGACATAAGGTACCATTCATCAGCCAGAAATACCCTTCTGCTGCCTGTTTGTTCCAGGAAATGGCATTGCCACTGTTCAACCTGTGCTATTACTTTTACAGCCTCGTCCCTGTCAAAAGGCCTTAATTCAGGAAGGCCGTCCCTGAATTTTGTTATTCCGACCGGTACAACCGATATACTGTTAAGAGAAGGCATAAGCGACGACAGCTCCTTCAGTGTGCGGTCCAGCTCATTACCATCGTTTATATCCCTGCATAAAACAATTTGCGCATTCAGTGTTATACCGTTATCTGCCAAAACTTTCATTTTTGACATTATATCTCCCGCAAAACGGTTATTAAGCATTTTAACCCTGAGCTCGGGATTTGTTGTATGCACCGATATATTTACAGGAGACATGTGATATTTGATTATCCTGTCTATTTCATCCTGCCCCATATTTGTCATTGTAATATAGTTTCCAAACAGAAATGACAAGCGGGCGTCATCATCCTTGTAATACAGGGATTCCCTCATTCCTTTAGGCAGTTGATCTATAAAACAGAAAATACACTTATTCCGGCAGCTTCTTTCTTCATCAAGGAGCGGGTTTTCAAAACCCAGACCAATATCCTCAAATTCATCTTTCTCAATATCAACCCTGAGTATATTGCCGTCAGGTTTCATAACTTCCAGAAGTATTGCTTCATCTGCAGTAAGAAAACGGTAATCGAAAACATCAATAATAGTCTCTCCATTTATTGACAAAAGGATATCTCCCGGTTCAATACCTGCTTCTTCTGCAATGCTTCCCTCATATACTTCGGATATCTTCAAATTGCTCATCTTACCTCCATATACAAACGCTGTGCATTATAAAAAACTATTGAAAAATTCAGGCACTGAAATCTACTAAGATGCCATGTTTTATCAATTTCTGTATAACGCACAGCTGGTTTTTGATAAAAAAATAATAGCAGCAATAGATTTTTACATTAATACCCACAATAAAAATCTTCTTTATTTACCGGGATGTATTAATGTAATCTTTAAAGCTGCTACTTTCATGTAATTTACTTCATCTTGTTATGCTTCAATTTTTATAACTTCTTTTCCATTATAATATCCGCATTCCAGACATACGCGGTGTGGCATTTTTAAGCTATGACACTTAGGGCATGAAACCAACCCTGGTACGCTAAGTTTATAATGCGTTCTTCTTTTATTTCTCCTTTGCTTCGATACTTTACGTTTTGGTACTGCCATTTGTAACACCTCCGTTCCGGTTTTCGGCGTTATTCTGCCGTATCGGTATGTTTTTTATCAATTAAATCTTTTAAAGCGGCCAGTCTCGGGTCAATGGGCTGATCTGTACTACAGCCGCATCCATTACCGGTGACGGGTTCTCCGCATTTTTCGCATATTATCTGGCAATCCTCGCTGCACCTGTGATGCATTGGCATTGCTAATACAATTTGATCGGATAATATTTTATCCAGGTTAAGCCAATTCCCGCTGTAAGTATACTGGTCTTCATCGTCATTACCATTTTGCTCATCAACCAAATCTTCGCTTATTTTAACCCTAAGCTCTCTGGTAATTTGCTTGTTGCAAAAATCACAACGGGTACTATACGTACACGCGGCATCACCTTCAAGATGCAACACTCCATCCAGGTTTGCAATGATACCAATAAATGACACAGGCCCGACAACCGATATTGCACCGTATATATCCGATAAATCATCAATAATGCCGGACTCGCTGATTTTTAATTCAGAACCTGCAACCTTTACAACTGCAGATATATCAACTAACATATTATCCTCCGGCTAAAAAAGTCAACAAACTACATTATAAACACTGAGCTGTTGTTTGTCAATGATCCGGGCTCATCAAATTTTTATGTGTTCATACAGAGGAAATCTGGCTGTCAAATCTTTAACTGCACCGATGACTTCATCTTTATTTCTGTCAAAATCAGTCAGTGTTTTTGAAATAAGTACTGCAATTTCCTTCATTTCACTTTCTTTCATGCCTCTCGTTGTTACAGCAGGCGTACCGATCCTGATACCGCTGGTTATGAAAGGTTTTTGAGTATCAAACGGGATTCCGTTTTTATTAACAGTAATATACACTTCGTCAAGACGCAGTTGGGCGTCCTTACCGGTAATATTTTTATTCGTCAAATCAACCAGCATTAAATGATTGTCAGTTCCTCCCGAAACAATTTCGAAACCTTGCTCCTGCAAAGCTTCAGCAAGAACCTTTGCATTCTTGACAATCTGTTTCTGATATTCCTTAAACTCAGGCTGTAAAGCTTCCTGCAATGCAACTGCTTTTGCCGCAATCACATGCATAAGGGGGCCGCCCTGAATGCCCGGGAAAACAGCTCGATCAATATCTTTTGCATATTTTCCCCTGCACAGGATCATTCCACCTCTCGGCCCGCGGAGAGTCTTATGGGTTGTTGTGGTTACAAAATCAGCATACGGAACCGGGCTCTGATGGCATCCTGCTGCTACAAGCCCTGCAATATGAGCCATATCCACCATCAGGTATGCCCCAACTTCATCACAAATCTCCCTGAATGCTTTAAAATCAATCTCCCTGGAATAAGCACTGGCCCCTGCAACAATCATTTTGGGCTTTGTTTTTTTGGCCAGCTCTCTTACCTCGTCATAATCAATGCGCCCTGTATCTTTCCTTACACCATATGGCACTACTTTGAAATACCTTCCTGACATATTTATGTCCATACCATGGGTAAGATGTCCTCCATGGGAAAGATTCATTCCCATAAAGGTATCGCCGGGATTTAGTACAGCAAAGAACACAGCCATATTGGCCTGTGCTCCCGAATGAGGCTGAACGTTTGCATGCTCTGCCCCAAAAAGCTTCTTGGCTCGTTCTATTGCCAGGCTTTCAACTACATCAACATATTCACATCCGCCATAGTACCTTTTTCCGGGATAACCTTCAGCGTACTTGTTGGTCAGAGGTGTTCCCAATGCTTCAAGAACAGCTTTGCTTACAAAGTTTTCAGAGGCAATAAGCTCAATCTTATTTCTTTGCCTTTCAACTTCGTCATAGATAGCCTGCGCTACCTGAGGATCAATTTTCTCAATGTTTTCAAATCTCATATTCCATCCTCCAATATATAAAATATCAATATAATAATTTCTGCATCAAGTTTCTACCGGGGTTTCCATGGTCTTCCTTGTACGGCTGATATACATTAAAGCAATCAATCTTTGCTTTATTAAAATAATGATAACTTCAAGAAAAGAGATTATGAACATGGAAATAAGCTGCGAATCTACTGTAAACATCCTGATCAGCAAGTCCAGAAACTCAATAAATATAATGTTTCTTGCTATCATCATCCTGTTCCCCTTGGACAGCTGCATTGACAATCTGAAATTGCGCCATATGGACACACCTGTATCAAGAAATGTAATATCCTTGAATATAAATATTACCTGGACAATGAACAAGCCAACGGGGATAAGAAAGGTTATAATGCTCAGTACAAAATAAAATACCGGCAGTAAAACCGAAACAAACGTAACAAGGAAAATAACGGCGAAAAATACTAATATTACAGCCAGGTAAAAAACCAGATTAAATACTATATACCTGGGTAATGCATTTATAAATTTTCTTATGTAGTAAGATACTGAAGAACCTTCTGACCCAAGATCACAAAGGTATGCACCAAGGTAAAAGAATGACAAAAGCATCAGAAACACCTGTTGAAGCGCCATTATACCTATAATCTTCAGCGACAGGGATATAACCTGAGAAAACATGGCGGAATTCTGAATCTCCAGGATTTTATCAAATATAGCGGTGTTATCACTAATACTTCCGGAAGAAAGTAAATCCTGGAAAGTGTTAACCATCTGCTGAAAATATATCGTATAATCCATCACAATTGGCTGTGCTGCAATTCTAAAACCAAACGATACCGCCAGAAGAAGCACAAAAAGTACCTGCGGTACGGCTTTACCCTTTAGGTCATAGAACTTCATCATATTTTTAAAGTAAATAAAAAAATGTCCTATTTTATTCTGTGTCATATTCTCACATCTTTCCCATCAGCTGTTTTACTTCCTTATCAGTGAGATATCTCCATTCACCGGGTTTTAAACTCCCCAGATCCAGGCTTCCATATGCAATCCTTTTAAGCCTGATAACCGGGTGTCCTATTATTTCACACATTTTTCTGATTTGCCTGTTACGCCCCTCATGAATGGTAATCTCCAGTTTTGTTTTGTTTTCATAGACATTCAGCACTCTCACAAAAGCGGGAGCGGTAACATAATCGTCTATCTTAACACCGTTTTTAAGCCTTTCAATTGCCTCGTCCGAAGGTTTTCCCTTTACTGTTGCAATATACACCTTCAAAATTTCATGCCTCGGGTGCATGAGCATGTTCGCAAACTCGCCGTCATTCGTCAGCAGAAGAAGTCCTGAGGTATCGTAATCAAGGCGTCCTACAGGATAAACACGTTCCTTTACCTCCTGGACAAGCTCTAGTACGGTTTTTCGCCCTTCAGGATCACTTACTGTTGTAACATAACCTCTGGGCTTATGCATAATTATATAAACCTTTTTCTTTTCAGGTTTGACAGGTTTACCGTCCACTTCAACATGATCATCCGGTGAAACCTTTACACCCATTTCTGTTACAATCCGCCCGTTTACTCGGACTTTTCCGTTGCGTATATATTCCTCGGCCTTCCTTCTGGAAGCCACGCCGCATTGGGCTAAAAATTTCTGGAGCCTTATCTTTTCCGTTTTCATTCCCTGCCTTTGCAACAAATTCTGTTAAAATCCTTTTCACAATTATAACATATTAGAGTTGGGCTGCAAGGCTCTGATATAAAAAAAAGCCTGTTATAGAATATAACAAGGCTTAAGAAATAACTGTGAATTCTGCAGATAGGCTTTTTGACAAAGCATTTAGAGAATTTTGGCTGTATTTTAATAATACTTTTCAGGCATATATTCGGATTTGTTTTTTATCATGCTAAGCTCCTTATATCCCTTCATAGTCAAATCATATGTTGTATCTATCGTTACCCAGGTCCCGTCAATTAAAACTTCATTCCATGCATGATAACCTTCAATATTGTTTGAATACCCTTTAACAAGTTTTACCGGTATTCCCTGGGTCCTTAGCATTGCTGCGAACAATGAGGCAAAATCATAGCAAACCCCTTTCCGGGTGGTATAAGTTTTTTCAATGTCAGGTACATAAGGCTTGTCCATCTTTGAACCAAAATTATAGTCATATTCCATGTTTGAAACAATAAACCGGTAAACAGCTTTAACTTTATCAAAATTATTGCTAAGGCCGTCTGTCAACTCTTCAGCTTTTTTTATTGCGCTCATTTCGGGCTCATAGTGCACATTCTGGATTGATTGCAGATAAATAACATTTTCATTATCAAGATTCAACCGAACCGTATCATTATGTACCACCATGTATTTTGACCCCGATACATTCTTTAACAGGGATATTTCATACTCGCCGTTTCCAAGCTGGAGGGGATAGAACTCGATTCCCGGACCAATATAATCATAGTAATATGTTTCAGAGCCTTTTGAAATTGCTACTTTATAACGTATACTGTCTTCCTTTGGATATGTAACACCAACAACACCATATTCTAAATTTTCCTTGTCCAGAAATTCACTATAGGCTTGTACATCAGTACCTAACAGTGAAGAAAGCAGTATCAGCATCAAGACCGATACAAGAAATTTTCTCACGAAAAATCTCTCCCTTCGGTAGCCAGGCTGCCATTGCTTCCGCGTTAGGCCCTATGGCTTTGCGTCCCTGCCTTTCAGCAGGTTTGCCTTTATCGGTAGAAAGATTTTAAATTTTCCGTATAAGTTATCTACTATTCTACATTTTATTATTTATATTCCCATTATACACCAATTTAAAACAGTGTCAAGAAAATTTCTGCATACATATAGACCCCTTCCACGTAAGTGTTTTACCGGGCAATTCGACACCTGTGAAAGGGGGACTATGGTTTTACATGTTTTCGGCAAGGCGTTTTCTTACTTCCTGTATAAATTCCAGCGTATTAACTGTTTTCTTTTCAGGCAATACAGAAAGGGCAGCCAAGTCTCCTGTCATAATTCCTTCCTCTATTGTCTGTTTTACTGCATCTTCCAATTTATCCGCAAAGCTTGCGAGCTCATTTATACCGTCTAATTCCCCACGTTTTCTCAAAGCACCTGACCATGCAAAAATGGTTGCCACCGAGTTGGTTGATGTCGGTTCCCCTTTCAGATGCCTGTAATAATGCCTTTGAACCGTACCATGGGCAGCTTCATATTCGTAATAACCTTCGGGTGACACGAGCACAGAAGTCATCATTGCAAGGCTTCCAAAAGCTGTAGCAACCATATCGGACATAACATCACCGTCGTAATTTTTGCAGGCCCATACAAAACCGCCTTCCGAACGAATTACACGGGCAACCGCATCATCAATCAATGTATAGAAATACTCAATACCTGCTTTTTTGAATTTATCCTTATATTCATTATCATATATTTCCTGAAAAACATCTTTAAAGTGATGATCATAGGTTTTTGATATTGTATCTTTCGTTGCAAACCATAAGTCCATCTTTTGATCCAGGGCATAGTTAAAACATGCTTTTGCAAAACTCCTGATGGATTTGTCGGTATTATGCATTCCCATTAATACACCGGGCGAATCAAATGAATGGATTAAGCTTCTGGTCTCATTTCCGTTTTCATCGGTAAATACAAGCTCTGCTTTTCCTGTTTTGTCTATTCTCATTTCGGTATTTTTATAAATATCCCCGTATGCATGACGGGCGATACAAATAGGCTTTGTCCAGGTTTTGACAAATGGTTCAATACCTTTCACAATAATGGGCGTCCTGAACACAGTACCGTCCAATATAGCCCGGATGGTACCGTTAGGGCTTTTCCACATCTTTTTCAGATTATATTCCTTAACTCTTTCGGCATTCGGCGTGATGGTAGCACACTTTACCGCAACACCGTATTTTTTCGTTGCTTCGGCAGCATCGATTGTAACCTGATCTTCGGTTTCATCGCGGTATTCCAGTCCCAAATCATAGTATTCTGTCTTCAAATCCACAAAAGGATGTATCAGTTCATCCTTTATGTATTTCCATATGATACGGGTCATTTCATCCCCGTCCATCTCAACAAGAGGTGTTTTCATCATAATCCTGTTCATATTTCATTTCCTTTCCCTGTAATCTTTTTTATCCACGGAAGTTTTCCGCCGGTCTTCAAAATCTCAGCATCAAGTTGGGACAGTGAATGATTTAATTTAATTCTTTTATCCTTTGTTTTATTGTAAAGTATGCATTCACCCTTAAGATCTCCAATATGGAGCTCCAGTTCATCCATCTCATCAATGGCAGAATAATCGTCTGGATTTTCAAAAGTCAGAGGAACAATGCCGAAGTTAACCAGGTTCGCCAGATGAATTCTTGCAAAGGATTTTGCAATTACAGCCTTAACCCCCAGATATTTCGGAGCAAGAGCCGCGTGTTCCCGGCTGGAACCCTGACCGTAGTTTTCTCCTGCTATAATGAAACCACCGTTGTTTTCTTTTGCTTTCCGGTAAAAATCAGCATCCACGTTTTCAAACACAAATTTTGATATTTCAGGGATATTGCTTCTTAGCGGAAGAACTTTGGCACCTGCAGGCATAATATGGTCGGTTGTGATATTGTCTTCAACCTTAATCAGAACCCTGCCTGAAAGCATATCACCAATAGGTTCAAAGGTTGGAAGCGGTGCGATGTTTGGACCTCTTAAAACTTGTACTTTTTTCGCTTCTTCTTCAGGCAGAGGCTTCAGAATCATGTTATCATTTACAAAGAACCTGTCAGGCATTGTGAATTTCGGGAATTCACCCAACTCCCTTGGATCTGTCAGATATCCGGTAATTGCCGTTGCAACGGCAACCTCAGGACTTACAAGATATACTTCGGCATCAGCGGTTCCGCTTCTGCCCTTAAAATTCCTGTTAAAGGTTCTTACCGATACACCGCCGGAATTTGGTGCAGATCCCATACCAATACATGGGCCGCATGCATTTTCCAGTATTCTCACACCTGCTCTTACCAGTTCCCTGTATTCGCCGCTTTCAACAAGATGTTCTACAACCTGGCGTGAACCTGGGCTTACCGTTACATGAAGATCACTGCAGACAGTTCTGCCTTTCAATGCATTGGCAACAACTTTTAAGTCGCGCAATGACGAATTCGTACATGAACCTATTGCCACCTGGTCTACCTTAATTCTGCCTGCTTCACGTACCTTTACAACATTGCCCGGGCTATGGGGCAACGCTACCATTGGCTCAAGGGTTGATAAATCTATTTCAATAATCTCGTCATATTCTGCATTATCATCGGGCAACAATTCAATCCATTGGTCTTCCCTTCCCTGGCTTCGCAGGAAATCTCTTGTAATTTCATCACTTGGGAATATGCTTGTTGTACATCCTGTCTCGGTTCCCATATTCGTTATTGTTGCCCTGTCGGTAACGCTTAAAGTTTTTACTCCTTCTCCGAAGTATTCCAGAACCTTACCAACACCGCCCTTGACGTCTATCCTGCGCAATACTTCAAGAATTACATCCTTCGCTGATACCCATGGTGAAAGTTTTCCTGTAAGACGTACGCCAACAATTCTGGGATATTTTATCCTAAACGGTGCTCCGGCCATAGCACATGCTACATCCAATCCGCCTGCCCCCATTGCAAAGCATCCTATACCTCCAGCAGTTGGAGTATGACTGTCTGATCCTATTAAAGTGTTTCCAGGTTTTGCGAAGCGTTCAAGGAACACCTGGTGACATATCCCGTTACCCGGTCTTGAAAAATAAATGCCGTAACGTTGTGCAACAGACTGTAAGTAACGGTGGTCATCCGCATTTTTAAAGTCGGTCTGAAGCATGTTATGGTCAACAAAACTTACACTAAACTCAGTTTGCACTCTGTCTATGCCTATAGCCTCAAATTGAAGGTAAGCCATGGTTCCTGTTGCATCCTGAGTCAGTGTATTGTCTATACGCAATGCAACTTCCGACCCGGCCTTCTTTTCCCCCTCAATTATATGTTTATTCAGGATTTTTTCTGTAACAGTACCTGCCATACTCAACACCTGCTTTCTATAAGAAATATGTATTTTTATTCAGAATTAACCTCTGTATAAATAGACTTTAGCCCGTTATTATCCTATTATAAATGATTGAAGGTTCATGTCAAGTAAATGTATTTTTTGTATAATGCCGAAAAATGCACGGTTTCTCGTTGTTTCTTGTTACATATATCCAAACTGCATTGTGATAAAGTGTTATTGCAATGCTCAAATATAATCATTATACCGTGCAGGAAATTAATCCGTTGTTTTACCTCTGTAAAAAATGTATAATACTTTTATCAGTGTATTTATTCCTACTCTGTTAAAGGAGGTAAACCCGCAGGTAATGAGTGAGCATTTGGATATTGCCGAAAAGAAAATCCTGATTCTGTACTTTTTTAAAGTCATAGATATGCCTGTCGGAAGCATGCAGTTTGTTAGAATTATGCTGGAAAACAGGTTAATAAATTATTTTTACATGCAGCAATATTTAAGCGAACTTATCGAGGAAAAACTGGTAACAGCTGAAAAAAAAGACGGTATTTCTTACTATACAATCACAGAGAAAGGCTCAGAAGTTCTGGATATGTTTGAATCCATTCTGCCTGCCGGCCTGAAAAAGCTAATCAAAGACAGTACTGCAGAAATAAGGAACAAAATCCGCACCGAAACCATGATCACTGCTGATTACATTCCCGAAGGCGACGGATACACAGTGTTGTGTAAAATCAGAGAAAATGATTTTTCATTGATGGAAGTAAAAATAGCAGCGGGTACAAAGGAAGATGCCCGCAATATATGCAAAAACTGGACCAGCTTTCCGCAGGAAATATACCTGGAAATTCTGGACACGATGATTAGAAACCGGGAAAAGAACCCGCAGGTTGATGAGTTCGTTACGGATGATCAAAAATAAATGATTTTACCATAGCAAAAAACTCTCTCAAATAACAGTTTATAAGGACAATCCCCGGAGTAGATGTACCGCATCCGTATGCATCAAGGCCGTTTCTCCTGGCAAGCATCGTGGATCTGAAAATGTGAAAATCGTTGGTTATAAATGCTATTTTTTTGCCCGCATCTATTAATTCTTTTGAATATTTAAAATTCTCCATTGTACTGGTAGATTTATCTTCAATAATAATTCTTCCGGGGTTTATACCCCTGTCGGCGAGATAATACGCCATTGCAAGTGCTTCAGGCATTGGTTCATTTCTACCCTGCCCGCCTGATACAACTATATATGCATCAGGGTGCTGTTTCGCTAATTCCAGGCCCAGTTGAAGCCTTTTCTCCAAGGTAAGAGTTGGGCTTCCATCCCCATAAATCCCGGCTCCCAAAATTAAGATATAATCGGGATTATTTTCAGGATTCTGATTAAAAATACCGCCCAGGACAATACAACCTTCTAGAATAATAAAGAAAAACATGAATAATATAAAACACCAGTATGTAATACCGCGTAAAACCGGATTTATCTTATTCAAATATTTTTCATAAAGGGGTTTAAGTGACCAGACAATACATGCAAGCCCAATAACTGAAGGCATGAAAACTCCCAGATCCATTCCTTGTACAACGGCTCTGACAATAATAGTATCAAGTATCCCTAAAACACCAATTACAAACAGTATAGCCCGACCGATTCTCTTATTTTTCATTCTCACAGTATCTACGTCCACAATAATCAGTTTATGAATATTTCCACATAATAATAATTTTCAACAATATTATATATGAAAACATTCATAAATAAAAGCATTTTGGGGAAACTTGCACTTATTTTGAGAAATAAATATCCGAGAACTCTATATTCATCATGTCAACTATTTTTCTGTTTTCACCGTCATCATAGCTGACTTCTGTTGTATCCTTAGTTTCAGAGGCATCAGGAAGCCTTACCAAAAAGGTTGTTCCCTGAAAAGGCTTGCTTTTAACAGATATGGTTCCTCCCATTTTTTCCACAAACATTTTTACAAGATAAAGCCCTATTCCGCTTCCTTCAGCCTGCCTGGATAGACTTGAATCAACCTGGCCAAAACGTTCAAAAATAACACCTATTTTATCTTCCGGAATTCCCACGCCCTCATCTTTTACGGCCAAATTGACATAACCGTTTTTGATAATCAACATGACCTTTACATTTTTGCCTTTCGGAGTAAACTTAATTGCGTTGGACAGGATATTCAACAATATGCGCTCATATTTTTCATCGTCAATAAAAATCATTTTTTCTGAAACATTTGAAGTAAAAGTAACGTTAAGCTCTTTCTGGCCGGCGTACAGTTTAACCGATTCTGTTATCAGCCTTGTAAGTGATACGATATCTATGGTTCTGTTATTCAACCGGATTTGATCGGCCGTCCCCCTGGTAATATCCAGAAGGTTCCTGACAAGCCTGAATTGCCTTAGTGAATTTTGTTTGATTGTATTTATATATCTTTTTGCTTTATCGCTTAATTCATTTGCACAAAACAGCTCCATTGCCTGGATTGCTGTCATAATAACCGATAATGGCGTCTTAAACTCATGGGAGATTAGTGTCAGAAAATTGTCTTTAACCTCTATAACCCTTTCAAGATACTCCTTCTTCTCCTTTTCGAGCTTCAGTACATAATAATCGTTATTTACCTGGTTTGTAACATCCCTTATGGAAATAATGGAAAAGTATATATTGTTGAAATTGTCGTATACAGGCCTTCCGCTGATACTGTAATGATGAGTGTCTTCCTGCGTAACTACTGTAACTCTGAATGCTTCATATATATCTCCTTTTAAAATTTTAAATATTGGCAAATCATTATAAGGTATTTCCTCATCATTTGAGTTATAATACTTTATATTAACCGGGGGCAGGTTATACTTAAAACCGTTGAAATAGTGCTTTACTATATGTGCTTCCTGATTCAGCGCCACTATACTGTAGTCGGGGTAAACTACAAAAAGTGCATCTGACATGTTTTCAACTACTGTTTCAAAGTTCTGGCACTGTTTCGATATGTACGGGCTCTGGCAGTTGGCTTGATTTCTGTTTATCACCGTTTCGGTAACATCAAAGGTTGTTTCTATGAAGTATAACAATTTGCCTTCCTGTAATATCGGAGTTAATGATACATTCCAGTAGGAAATGCCTTTTTTCATTCCACTGTGGCGATACTCAGGGAGATTAACTCCCTTTTTTGTCTGAAATGCAATATGCCAGACTTTCTCAAAAGCGCTACCTTTCCACCCTGTAATTATTTCATAAACAGGTTTTCCTATACTGAAATTTTTGTTATTATATGGCTCTTCCAACCTGTTCAGCCAGATTTGATTGGCATCAAGCAAAACCATGTCTGCTGCTCTGAAAATAGCCATGCCAAACTGGCTGTTTGAAAGGAACTGCTGAATTGCATTTATCTCCAGGATATCATTTTTCACAGGTGAATAACTGTTATAATATTCGTTCATCATTTCCCCCATTGGTATTTGTATAAAATTTCTGTCTGTGTGACACTTTCCTACATACTAACTATTATTTAACATAATTTTCCCATATTTTCAAGGTAAACAGCAAACATTTCCAGAATAAAATGCGAAGTATAAAGAAATTTTCTATTTACCCGTGAACAGGCAAATTGGAACATAAGGTAGCAAAAAAGGCAGACTATTCAGTCTGCCCCACAATCAGCATAATATACATCATACAAGGATAAGCCCGGGGTTATCACCTGTTATACATTTCCCACCACCGGGAGTAACTATAAATGTATTTTCAACCCCTACCATTCCAATACCTTTTATACCTTTTTTAGGCTCAAGCGCTATTACCATTCCTTCCTGCAACGGTTCCATAAAACCATCTGCAATTACCGGGTATTCGTCCACATTCAAACCAATTCCATGACCTATAAATTTAACCCTCCGGTTGCCATATCCCATGAAATTTACCAGGAAGTCTGAACTGAGCCTGTTAAATATGGATTTATATATCTCAGCCGGAACTGCACCCGGCTTAAGCATTAATGCGGCTTCGTTCTGTATTTCCAGGCATTTTTTGTGAATATCAATCACTTCGTCAGGCAATGCTTTTCCAAACATATAGGTCATTGTTTTATCAGTATGATATCCATCTACGGCACAGCCTGCATCAATAAAAACCAAGTCCCCGGTTTTAAGTTTCCGCTCCCTGCTCCCGAATGAAGGTACTGCAGGACTCAAACCGTAATTGCCGCCCGGGCCGTCAAAAAATGTCGGGTAAATGGAACTTTCACCAAAAGCAATATGGCCTAATATTAACTGCGTATCAAACATGCCGAAACGGACACCCGCGTCGTGTCCTTCCTCAACCATCACATTATAAAGCTTTATCGCCAGCTCTGCTTCACTCATGCCTTCTTTGAGAATTTCAGGTATTTGCTCTTCTAAAACCTTTTTATGGATATTTCCCGCCTTTATCATTAATTCAAGCTCATAACAGCTTTTTACTGCTCTAACCGAGTTTATTGCACCATCAACGGGGTTTACCGATTCGAACGGGAAATGCTTTCTGAACCTTTCAACCAGAGCTACCGGTACAACCTCTGTTTCAAGATATACAGCCGATGGCACCTTTCCAAAACATGAAGCTGCTTCCCTGTAGCTGTTCATTGGCTTTATATTTGGAAACAAAGACTCATCCACGGCCCTGTCGAAACTTCTTCTGACCCAATACTCAGCCTCGCGATCCCGTGGGATCAAAATCATTCCGTCCTGCATTGTGCCGGTAAAATAATACTGATTAACCTTGCTGAAAATTACCGCCAGTTCCCACTCAGGGTTGAGCATGTCCATTTTTTCCCTGAACCGATTCATCCTGGTTTGAAGTTCTGATAAAGGTACTTTTTTAATCATAATCGCTCCTGTACTTTAAATTTTACCGTGATTAAAATTAACTGTTGTGAAAATACAGGTATTCAAAAAGGATTTCACTTTATTGCCAACAGTATAATAAATACAATAATAAATCCAATAACAGCCAATACCAGCTTAATTTTCTTAGCCTTTTCAGGATCCATTGGCTTATAGTATTTTAATGTTACTTCTTTATTACAATAAGGACACCTGGTCATGTGGTACAGGATATCCTTACCACAGTTCGGGCATGGCTCCAGATACCTTTCAAAACCTTTCATTTTGTTATCTTTATTGCTCTTTTTATCCTCATTCTTCATAATGATAACTCCGGCTAAGCCTGTTAAAACAATCGTTGAAATTGCATCGCAATTTCAACAGACCATTTCAACAAGGCGTGGATATTGATAAATCACTTAAACCAAACCTGGGTACAAAAGAGTAAAAACACGAAACAGGCAGCAATAAATACAAAGCCAATCAGCAAACCTGCAGCAAGAGCTCCTTTCATGATATAAAAGGTTTCTCTCACATCAGGTGCAGGCTTTTCGGATGAAGTACCGCTCTGTTTCTGATTTTCCTTAACATACCACGGAGTGCCCTCAATATTCATATTTGCAATTACTCTGCCGTCATCATCGTCGTAAGTTCTTTTTCTCATCACTGCTCACTTTCTAAAATATATCACTCCAAAACTATACCCGGCATCAAGTAAATATAATCTCAAAATTATTTGACCAACTTAAATTTTACTTGGCTATATCCTTGTCATACAAATGGCAGACAACCCTATGCCCATTCTCCGCTTCTACCTCTTTTGGCGCTACTGTCTTACATATTTCCATGCATTCCTTGCATCTTGTATGGAATTTGCATCCACTGGGTGGATTTGCTGGAGAAGGAATGCTTCCCTCAAGTATAATCCTGTTCATTTTAACATCAGGATCGGGTATCGGTATTGCGCTGAATAATGCCTTTGTATATGGGTGCAGAGGATTTTTGAATATTGATTCTTTATCCGCATATTCAACAAGGTTGCCAAGATACATTACACCCACTGTGTCTGAAATATGCTCAACCACAGACAAATCATGGGATATAAACAGGTACGTCAGCTTGTATTTTTCCTGCAGATCCTTAAGCAGATTAATGATCTGTGCCTGGATTGATACATCAAGAGCAGATACAGGCTCATCGCATACAACAAATTCCGGATTCAGGGCAAGAGCCCTGGCAATACATA
>ENA-OWOZ01000333-OWOZ01000333.1-bioreactor-metagenome-genome-assembly--contig:-NODE-333-length-65936-cov-3.923534_pt1 | contig 65936 bp, 59 predicted proteins | sample MGYA00238140_ERZ651804 | MGnify/ENA primary metagenome ERZ651804 (study PRJEB26910, sample SAMN07631232) | bioreactor metagenome | isolation source: Switchgrass digestor | place: USA: Dartmouth...
AAACACAGATTATTAAAATAGATTGAGCTCTTTTAAATGGGCATCTACTTTCGAGCTTACTGCATGATGCATCTGCTTTGGAGTCAACTTTTAGGGATGCATCTATAATTGAGCCAATCTGCTTTATGCATCATTTACTATGAAACAATTTAAGTAATGCATCATAAATGTATGTCATTCATTTGATGCATCCCAAAAAATTAACATTCATCGGATGCATCATACAGTATAACCTAAAAGCAGATGCGGAACCATAAGCTTAGCCCTTAAGTCATAATGCCGTCCTAAAAAAATAACCCGAAAACCGTAATGCCGTCATGCTGACCCATGAGCTTGACCCATAAGCCGTAATGCTGACCCAAAACTTAACCCCAAAGATTAAAAAAACCTCCGCGTCTCTGCCCGAAAAGGACAGGGACGGGAGATATTTCCCGCGGTTCCACCCTGTTTGACATACCTAAAGGTATGCCCACTTTATTTTAGCACGAAAGCTCAGGAGCGCCCTTCACTGTTTTTCTTCACCAGGCTTCCACCATCCCCGGCTCGCTTGAGAAGCTAAAGAACAGCTACTCCTCTCCCTCACAGCTAAATATTAAATTTCAATATCTTAAAATTAGCAAAACTATCCGCCAATGTCAAGCTTAATTCGAATCTCATAACCAATAGAATGCTCATTTATTAATACCCGTCAACTTTACTAATTCTTAACCTCAACCTTTACAACCTTAAAAAAATTTCACGCCCACTGGCCCACTGACATCTTGAATGTTCCAAAATTATTAGACTCGATAACTCTAATATTCATCTTCATCCACAATAACAATCTCTCTGGTTTCCACTTTTCCTCCCGGCCGTTCAATTTCCAGAGTATATTTATTAGCTAAGGCAGCTACCGTTCCCAATGCTGCAATAACAGCCAAGGTGGAGCTCATCAATACCCCGGCTACACCCAGGGCACCAATATTCACTGGAAACTCCAGAATGGTTTTTTCACCCTTTTTAAGTTTAATCTTAGTCACATTACCTTTTTTAATAATTTCTTTTACCTGTTCCAGTATTTTTTGCCCTTTATGTTTTATGTCTTCATCTAATTTGACTCTTTCCTCTTCAATATATATCAGTGCCTGAACTATGTCGCCTCCGGCCCGGTCTAATGCCTCTTTAGCCTCTTTATAACCTATGCCTGTTCTTTCCCTTATTAAATCTATCTTAGTTAATTCATCCATCGCAACCCCCCCTTTTGGGAACTAATTTTTCCAAAAAAGGTTATTTTATTCATTAAATTTTAATTTCTTAAGCTAAATTGTTCAGAAATTCTTTTGTTTTTAACCTTTTACCCAATAAATAAGTAATATAAGTATCCAGTACTTCTTCCAGCTCTTTTTTGGCAGGTAAGGATATCCGCAATCGGCTAACCATTTCCAAATCCATTTGCATTAATTGCCTTAATACAACATATGTTTCTCCGCTAATTTTGTATACATCTTGAGCAGGTTTAATTTTCTCACAGTCGGTACAGATAACTCCTCCCAAAGAGGGAACAAATAGGGAGCCAATTTTTATCTCTTTACCACACTGCACACAATTAATTAGGAATGGTTGATAACCTGATTCCATTAGTAAGCGCACTTCAAGTAAGCGTGCAATTAACCAAGGGTCTTCCCAGCTAAGGAGGTGAAAACCTGTTAAAAGTAAAGAAAAAAGTCCTGGGTCTGCTTCTCCTTCTGGCGTAATACTTTCTACAAACTCCGCTAAATAAGCTGCATAACTCATTCTAAGCAAATCTGTTCTTAAAGCAGGAAAAGTATTAATAGTTTCTGCTTGGGTAACAGTAGCCAGGCTGCGACCCAGATAAAGGCAGAGATGAGTATGACTGAAAACCTGCACTCCTCCCCTTAATTTACTTTTGGGCTTTCTTACCCCCTTGACGATAGCAGTAAGCCTACCTTTTTTCAGTGTATAAAGACTTAAAAGTTGATCAGCATCTCTGTAATTTCGTGCCCTTAAGACCAGGGTGTCTGTTTTTATAATATCCGGCAAAAGATTCACCTACTCTTCATTAGTTACTGCGAAAGGATATGAAGAATCATCCTCTTCTTGTTCTTCATTTAAAAGGCTCTTGTAAATTAGATAAGGTCCAATTTGTCCGGTGGCAGTAAAATACTGCCAAAAAAAGTCCTTATAACACATGCTGACCATCCTTTCTGTTTATTGGACTTGCTAAATTTAGTGCAATATTTAGTGTATCTACAAAAATGCTACATATACTCGCCTTCTTTTTCCACCTAAGTACATTATAAAAGATTTTTACAAAAATAGTAAATGAAAAAAACGGTTAAAAAAAATGGTACCTAAGGGTACCATTTTTTAAACCTGTTATTTACAGAAAATGTTTTTCATTCCTTGACCTTGATTACATTGACCACAGTTACCAGAACAACCTGGCACAAGTAAAATTTTATAACACCTAGGGCATCTGACTGCATCCTTTGCTTTAACCTCATAACCACACTGAGGACATTTCATAATTTATCCCTCCTGGGTAGCAACTTTAACCTTTGTTTTGTTGCGAATCCTGAATAAAAATGAAGTTAAACCCAGTAAACCCAAAAACACTAAAATAGTAAACAAACAAGCTAAAACATCATTAGTAAATAAACCGGTTAATTTATTAACTATTCCACCAACCAGAAAAGCAATGGAAAGAGAACCTAACCAAATTAAAGCTGCTTCTTTTTTACTCCGTTCTTTAAACAGCACCAAAATTGCAGCAATACAGGGAACAAATAAGGTAATGGTGATTAATGCGACAATGGTGGCCAGCGGGTCTAATTGCAATTCAGTTAAACCGGCAGCACCGAAATCACGGCGAATAATCCCCATAACAAAAGCAGTGGAAGCTTCTTTTGGCAAGTTTAGCCAACCTACGGTTAAAGGTGCCAAAAGATTTTGTATGGCCTCTAAAAAACCGGTTAATTCCATAATGCTTATTAAAAAAGCCCCTAAAGCAAAAAGAGGTGTTGCTTCTTTAAGAAAAGCATAGGATTTGGTTATAGTCTTTTTGAGTACATTGCCAATCCTGGGTATTCTTAAAGGCGGTAAATCAATTAATAAATCTGAAGATTTACCGGGCAATAATCGATTTAAAAGGGTTCCTACAATAGCCATAACAGAAAAGATGACCACTACATATAAGGCTATATATACTCCGCCTATTCCGGCTAACATTCCGGCAATTACCCCTAATTGAGCGGAGCAAGGAATTGCCAACGCTAATAAGAAAATAGCGATTCTTTTTTCCCGTTCTGTACCTAACAACCTAGTAACAACAGTAGCCAGAGTAACACAACCAAAACCCAAAATAAAAGGAATAATTGCCCGGCCATTTAAGCCTATATTAGCTAACATCCGGTCAGTTAAAGCGGCTAACCTAGGTAAATACCCTGAATCTTCAAAGGTAGATAAAAAGAAATAAAAACTTACTACTAAAGGCATTAATAAACCTAATACATAAGTAACGGTCATGGTCAGGACCCCAAACTCTCCGGCTAAAATCGTTCCTAACCAGGAATTAAGGTCCGTGAACCTACTGACTAAATCCCGAATAAAAGGCTCATATATACCAACCATTATAGTTTCTTCCGTAAAACCTACTACAGTTTGAGCTACAAAAACACCGATCACTTTATACATGATATAGAGGGCTACCATTAAAATCGGGATACCGGTAGCGGGAGTAATCATCCAGCGACCCAACTTGGTTTTAAAATCCGTTCCGTAGTTAACTATAGTAACCACTTGCTCTATAATATCATTTACCTTTTCCCGCCTTAGGGTATATATTTTTTCTCGATATCCTGCTGGTTCCAATCCGTGTTTTTCGGCAATTATGGGATCGCCCTCAAGAATTAAAAGGGATTCCCCTTGACTGGGTACCTTTGCTTGCATTTCGGTTAAAAGTTTTCGCAATTCCGGATGACAAACATTACCTGTTTTCGCTTGCTTGATTTTACTTTTTACCTCAGCTAAGCCTTCACCGCTTACGGCTATTGTCTCAACAACAGGTACACCTAATAACTGTCCCAATAAATGAGAGTCAACTTTTATCCCTTGTTTTTGAGCCTCATCCACCATATTTAGAGCCACAATCACCGGCACACCGGTGTCGATAATTTGCTGGGTTAAAAACAAATCCCGTTCTAAATGAACAGCATCCACAATATTTAAAACAATGTCAGCAGAAAGTATAATATCCCGGGCTATTCTTTCTTCATCATTAAAAGATGAAATCCCATATACTCCCGGAGTATCGATGACAATATCTTCATCCAGGCTACCGTAAGTAATATCTAAAGTAGTGCCTGGGTAATTGGATACATCCACATATATTCCAGTAAGATAATTAAAAAAAACAGATTTACCTACATTAGGATTGCCTGTCAGGACGATTTTACGTCCATGTTCAGGCAAGGATATCTTTAAGTCCCCACCGTGACAATGAGCCATATTATTTCTCCCCTGTCTGTTCGAATAAATTAAGAATCACTTTCTAAACCATGAAAAATCTACACTATTTCTACTAAAATTTCTTTCGCTAAACCATGGCCTATAGCAACTTCCTGCCTATTTTTTCTTAATACAACGGGACCGGCTGGTATTTGCTCTGCACATGTAACCACAGAACCTTCCCCTATTCCCAAACGAATAGCTTGCGCCCTGATTAAATCATTGGGAATAGACAGTATCTTTAAATTTTGACCTTTCTTTACTTGCGCCAGGACCATGTTGACCTCCTCATTGAGAAACATTCTCATTTACTGTTTATATCATACTATATTAGTCGGAATAAGTCAACTCCTTTTAACATTTTGTAGATAAATTTTTAAATGATTAAATTAAGAATAAAAAAGGGACACCTTCCTAGAAAGGTAAGGTATCCCCCCTAAAACCCACTATACGACCCCCAATAAAAGTACAGCTAAGATAGCATAAATCACTAACCCCACTATATCTATAGTGGTAGTTATAAACGGTGCGGAAGCTACCGCCGGGTCAATTCCAATTTTTTTAAAAAATATAGGAACTAAAGTACCTAAAGTTGCTGCCGTAAACATATTCACCAACATAGCTAAACCTACAACAACACCTAAAATTAAACTATCTTGCCATACAAAAGCCACTAAAGCCACTAAAGTACCCATAACGGTTCCCAGAGAAAAGCCTACCATTGCTTCTTTTAAAATAGTTTTTATTGCCGTACCTGCATTAATGTGCCCAGTAGCTATTCCTCTTACGGTTACCGTAGATGATTGGGTTCCTACATTTCCACCCATTCCTATTAACATCGGGATAAAAAAGGTTAAAGCAACAACAGTGTTAAATTGATGAGAAAAAATATCTAAAACCTGTCCGGAAATTATTCCCCCAAACAAAGTAATTAGTAACCAGGGCAGTCGTGATTTCAAAGCCGTTGTAAACCTGGCCGAACTTAAATCTTCTTCGGCGGAGTAGGTACCGGCTAAACGATAAAGATCTTCGGTAGCCTCTTCATGGATTACGTCAATAATATCGTCAACAGTAATGATTCCAATAAGATGCTGATTATCATCGACTACCGGAATTGCCAGAAAATCATACTTAGAAACTAATCTGGCTACATCCTCCTGGTCATCTTTTACATTTACACTGATAACCTTCCTGCGCATTATCTCTGAAATAACGGCTTGGGGGTTAGCGATAATCAATTCTCTGAGAGAAATAACACCTACCAGTTGGTTTTGCAAATTTATCACATAAACATAATAAACAGTTTCTGCATCAGGGGCTATTTCCCGTAAAACTTCAATAGCTTTACCGGCAGTAATGTTTTCCGGGATGGCTACATACTCGGTAGTCATTATACCACCGGCGGTATCGGCAGCGTAGTCCATTAACTCCTGTACATCTTGAGCATCATGTACTTCAAATAGTTTTAAAAACTTCTCTTTTTCGTTATCAGAAAGCTCACCTAAGAAATCCGCTGCGTCATCGAAAGGCATTTCCACAAAGATTTCGGAAACCTTGTCTTTCGATATTTGCTCAAGTAATTCTGCCACAAATTCAGGATTCAGTTCATTTAAGACTAATGCCGCTACCTCATTATCTAACTGTTCTAATAGATACTGTCTATCCTCGTTATTGTCCAGCTCCTTGATTATTTCAGCCAGATCAGCATGGTGGGTATCTTCTAAATACTTTTTTAATTGGTTATCATTCCTAATCGCTATTAATTGTTTAATATCCTCTTTCTGTAAATTTTTTCCTTCTTTCATTGCTCCTCCTTTCGGGGAGCTCTAGAATTTGGTGGCTCCCCTTGCTTGTTCTTTATTCAATTTGCTACTTCGCGGGTTGCCATCCACTTATTATTCACCTCGTTTAAAATTAATTTACCCGTCATCATTTCCGGTTTCGCAGTATTTTTTTACCGGAAAACACCTTTTTAATTATAAACTACTAAATATAAGTTTGCCAACAGTTAGTTTAAGCATCCTAATATTTTTCATAACCTAAATGACGCAATATTTTTTCCTTGTTGCGCCAGTCTTCTTTTACTTTAACCCATAATTCCAGAAAAACTTTATTTCCCAGTAAAAACTCGATATCCTGACGTGCTTCCGAACCAATTTTCTTTAATAAAGCTCCACCTTTGCCAATTATAATTCCTTTTTGAGAAGCTCTTTCTACGTATATAGTAGCACCAATATAGATTGTTCCATTTTTCCGGGGCTCCATCATCTCTACTACTACCGCTACACTATGAGGTATTTCCTCTCTGGTCAGATGCAGTATTTTTTCCCTAATTAATTCTCCGATTACCACCTGTTCCGGCTGGTCAGTTACAGCTTCTTCAGGATAATACATAGGACCTTCCGGTAAATACTCGATAGTTTTATCAACAAGACTTTCAGTATTTTCACCTGTTAAAGCAGATAGAGGAAAAATCTCAGCAAAACTGCCCCGCTCCTGCCAACTAGCAATGTGTTCTAATATTTCTTCTTTTTTAAGCAAATCCACCTTATTCAGGATTAAAAATACAGGAGTTTTTATCGTTTTTAATTTATCTAATATAAATTGTTCTCCCGGTCCAAAAGCACTGTTAATATCAACCAGATAATAAATTAAATCTACTTCCTCTAAAGTACTTTGGGCAATATCTACCATTAATTTTCCTAACTTATGTTTTGGTTTATGAATACCCGGTGTATCCAAAAAAATGATTTGGCCGTCATCTCTTGTTAAGACACCGGTAATCCGATTACGAGTTGTTTGCGGTTTATCTGAAACAATAGCTATCTTTCGTTGTAACAATTGATTAAGTAAAGTGGACTTGCCGGCATTCGGTCTACCGATTATAGCCACAAAACCCGATTTCATGTTAAACGTTCCTCCTTAAGTTTTTCTGGTTTAAAAGCTAACGGTAGTAGTTCTCCAACGGTAAACACTTGATAATCACCATAAACATTTGCCATTATTATCTCTATATCTTCGCCGAATTCAATTAATACTTGACGACAAGCACCGCAAGGAGAAGTAATTTCTTCAGTATCTGTAGAAACAGCCAGAGCCTGAAATTTACGATGGCCTGCTGAAACTGCCTTAAATAAAGCAGTCCGCTCAGCACAAATGGTTAATCCGAAACTGGAGTTTTCTATATTACATCCGGTGAATATTTGTCCCTTATCTGTAAGTATGGCCGCCCCTACTCTAAATTGGGAATAGGGAACATAAGCGTTTTCTTTAGCTTTCGCTGCTTCTGCTACTAATTTACGATAATCTACCACAACCCATCTCCTCCCAGCAATTTTCACGCACTAAATTCATCACAATAAATGAAAAAAATTTTGTAAATATTTTCATAGCATTTCATTGCAATAGGAAAGTGGAACAAAGACATTCCAAAGATAGCAAAACAAGCTAATTTTCTTCCACTTTGGATATTATCACCTTATCCACTCTTCTGCCCAATGTTTTCTCAACTAAAATATTCACATTGCCTAAATCCAACATTTGACCTTCTTTAGGAATATGGCCCAAATAATGAAAAACTAGACCACTGATTGTTTCAAAATCATCATCAGGCAAATCTATACCTAAAACCTCATTAATATCGTAGATGGTAGCCCGTGCATCCGCTCTGATTTTATCCTTGGAAAGAATAATTATGGATTCTTCCTCTGTATCAAACTCATCCTGAATATCACCAATGATTTCTTCGATCACATCTTCAATAGTAACCAGGCCGGCTGTACCTCCATATTCATCTAAGACAATAGCCATATGTACCTTAGCTTGTTTTAATTCAGCCAATAAATCCTTTACTTTTTTGGTTTCAGGAATATAATAAGCAGGTCGCATTAATTTACGAATCTCTAAAGCGTCTAAGTCTTTATTTATATTTTTTAGCAAGTCTTTAGCATATAGAATCCCGATAATATTATCAATAGTATTTTCAAAAACAGGAATCCGGGAATGCCCTGCTTCAATCGTTATATTTACCGCCGTAGGAACAGACTCCTTTACATCAACGGCAATTATATCAATCCGTGGAATCATAATCTCTTTTACCAGAGTATCATCAAATTCAAAGATACTATTTATCATTTCTTTTTCACTTTCCGTATACAAACCTTCTTCATGTCCCACATTTACCAAAAGTTTTAGTTCATCTTCAGTTATAAATAAATCTTCTTTATTTTTGCTTCCGGCTAACTGTAATAGAAATGAAGTTATAAGACCCATGATTTTAATAAGAGGTGTAAAAATTATTTGTAAAAATGTTACCACATTGACTATAGCCAAAACCCACTTTTCTGCATTCCCGGCAGCAAAACTTTTAGGAGTTATTTCTCCGAAAACCAAAATTAATAAGGTCATTACCCCTGTGGCTATACCTACACCTTTGCTGCCAAATAAGTCTGTAGCTATAAAAGTAGCTAATGAAGAAGCGCCTATATTGACAATGTTATTGCCAATCAATATTGTTGTAATCAGTTGGTTAGGGTCCTCTAACATTTTTTTTACAGCCCTAGCCTTTTCATTACCTTCTTCTGCCAAGTGGAAAATACGAACTTTATTTACGGAAAAAAAAGCTGTTTCCGTCGCTGAAAAAAAAGCTGACAATACTATTAAGATAAATAATAACACTAATTGAAGTAACAACGAAGTATCCAAGAGAATGCCTCCGTTTTAAACACTATTTAACTAAGTATTTGAGAAAAATAACCGCCCCAATTATGACAGCATTCAGGGCGGCTATTAAAACTGCACCGGCGGCTACATTTTTCACCACGTTAATTAAGGGATTATATTCAGAAGTAATTAGGTCACAAACATTCTCTAAGGCAGTATTTATCATCTCGGCAACCAAAACAATGGTTATAGTCAATAATAAACATAACCATTCTAACGGACTGATTTTACAATACCAACCAATTAATATGGCCAGTGCCCCCGCTGTTAACTCGAAACGGATATGTGGTTCACTAATCACACAATGTTTAATCCCCTGGAAAGCAAAAGTAAGACTTTTTAAAAAGCTATTCTTTGTAAACATAGTATATCCCTGCCTGAGAAAGTCTACTCATCTAATTAAACCGGCAGAAGTCAATAATTCTTCTTCACGCTGGCGCATTATTTTTTTCTCTTCCTCCACTAAATGGTCATAGCCCAATAAGTGTAATAACCCATGTACCATTAAATATGCTACTTCCCTTTCTAAGGAATGTCCGTATTCCTGGGCCTGACGTGAAGCAGTTTCCAAAGATATCACAATATCGCCTAAGAGAATAACCTCTTCATCTGAAATCTCCAACAGGTCTTCTCTTTCATACATAGGAAATGACAGGACATCTGTAGGAGCATCCAGGCCGCGGTAGGTCTTATTTAAATTTCTAATTTCCTGATCATCAACAAATACCAGGCTAATTTCCGCAGCCGGATTAACATTTTCCTGTTCTAAGCAAACCTGGGCTATCCGTTCTAAATTAACTTCCCACTGGTGGGGTAGGAGAACCTTTTCCTGCAGGTTGGTTATTACCAGAGACATTTTTTTCACCTTTCTTTTTCTTTTCCATGGCTTTTAATACACTATCCGGATATTCAATACGGTGATGATAAACACCGGTTAATACACGCACGAAAGCATTAGCTATCTTATCCAAATCCTTAAAAGTTAAATCACATTCTTCCAGCTGCCCGTCATTAAGCCTGTCCTTAATCAGAGTACGAACCATACCTTCAATTTTCCCCTGAGTAGGTTCTTTTAAAGACCTAACAGCAGCCTCCACTGTGTCCGCTAACATGATTATTGCCGCCTCTTTAGTTTGAGGTTTGGGGCCGTCATAACGGAAATCTTCTTCTTTAATAGTATCATCAGTTTCCCGAGCTTTATGATAAAAATACTTAATTAAACCGGTACCATGATGCTGAGCGATCATATCTACAACAACCTGAGGCAATCCGTGATTTTTAGCTAATTCAACCCCGTCTTTAACGTGAGAAGTGATAATTAAAGTGCTTAAAGGCGCTGTAATCTTATCATGAGGATTTTCACCTGACAATTGGTTTTCCACGAAAAAATAAGGTCTTTTTATCTTACCGATATCATGATAATAAGCACCTACTCTTACCAGTAGAGATTCGGCACCTATGCTGTCTGCAGCAGCTTCAGCCAAGTTCCCCACTAAAATAGAGTGATGATAAGTTCCGGAAGCCTGTAACAAGAGTTTTTTCAAGAGAGGATGGTTGGGATTAGAGAGTTCTAATAATCTAACAGGTGTAGTAATTCCAAAACCGGTTTCTAAATAGGGCAACAACCCTATTGTTAAAATAGAAGACAGGATACCATTGGCTACACCATAACCGGAGCCGACGGCCATTTGGGACCAAGATAAATTATTTAAGAACCCCCAGGTCAATACGCTGGCTACATTGGCTAAGGCTACCCAAAGACCCGCCTTGGCTAGATCAGAACGCTGACTTAAATGAGAAACACTAAAGACTCCTACCAAACCACCAATAAAAGAGGTTAAAACAAAAGCAATCTCGCCTGTCAGTAACCCTGTAAACATGGAGAATATTACCGTAACAAAAATTGCCAGTTTCGTATCTAAAAGGAGGGTTATCAACATGGTACCAAAAGCTACCGGGATCATGTGGCCCACCTGTTCGGTGCCTTCGGGGAGACCCCCTATGTTCATGGAAATAATCACTTTGGCCACAAATAAGGTTAAGAAAACTATCAACATTAATAAAAGCAGATAGGTTTCGTTACGATAAAGATCTTTCCGGTAATGACGGAAAAAAAGCACTCCTAAAACCATAATCAGCCCGGTAAATAAAGATAAACCCAGAAGGACTACTAAAGGAGAAGCGCTGTTCTTATAACCTAACCAAGTTAAAATATCCACCTGGCGCTGGGTCAAAACTTCACCTTTACTTACTATTCTTTCACCCTTTTGGATAACTACATTAACCGGCTCCACTGCTTCCCGCGCTTCCCGACGTTTCTCTTCAGTAGCCGCCAGATCAAAAATCAAATTTGGCTGTAGTTCTATTGAATTTAAACAACTCTTTATCATTAAGCGATAAATAGGATCTATATTTAACAATTCGATATCAGAAAAAATCTTTTCCTTGGCAAACTGGAGAGTTTGCGAACTTACACCTTGAGAATATACAGTCTCTACAATTACCTTGGTTTGGGTTATTAAAGCTTCAGCTCGTCTTGCATCAAAAGTTAGGACTTCCTGGGCTTGTTTTTGGTTAAGATATAAACCATAATCTTCCTGTAAAATTTCTATTTTTTTCCCATCAGTCAAAGCAGTATTTGTAACAACAGAAAGAACTTTATTAAAATAATCATTTATTTTTTCGTTAATTTCAATTAAAACATTCCGGTCTAATTTATATACGTCCTGTACACTGCGTGCAGCTTCTTCCCGCTTCAATTCCGTAGCTTCTTCATCTTCAAAAGTTAAAAAGCGGTTAGACTGAATATCTATAGGGCTAACTTGTCCAACTTGTAAAGGAACCCTTTCTGGTAAAAAATGGAGAGCAAAAATTCCTACTACACATACAAAAAATATGAAACTCCAGAGAAAGCGCCTAAATTTTGTATAGCCTAACCATTTTTGCAGGAAATTAGGCAACTTAATCCTCTTAATTAAGGCCATGAGTTTTCACCTCTCATTTCTCTGGCTGATAGGCTTCGTAAGCAGCAATAATTTTAGACACCACCGGATGCCGGACAACATCTCCCCTGGTTAAATACTGGAAACTAATTTCCGGTATAGTCTGCAAAATTTTTTGAACTAAGATTAATCCTGATTCATGTTCTTTAGGTAAATCAACCTGGGTAACATCACCTGTAACAACAGCTTTCGAACCAAAACCTATTCTGGTTAAAAACATTTTCATCTGTTCAGGGGTGGTATTTTGTGCTTCGTCTAAAATAATAAAAGAATCATCTAAAGTTCTGCCGCGCATATAAGCTAAAGGAGCAACTTCGATTATTCCTTTTTCCATGTATCTCTGAGCAACATCTAAGCCTAGAATATCGTACAAACCATCGTATAAAGGACGGAGATAAGGATCTACCTTTTCCTGTAAATCTCCGGGGAGAAATCCCAATTTTTCCCCTGCCTCAACTGCAGGCCTGGTTAAAATAATCCTTTGAACCTCTTTGTTTCGTAAAGCCTTAATAGCCATAACAACTGCCAAATAGGTTTTCCCGGTCCCAGCAGGTCCTATACAAAATACAATATCATGTTCCTTAATGGCTTTTACGTATTTATATTGACCTAAAGTTTTAGGACGGATCTGTTTCCCTCGTGCAGTAACCTGGAGGATTTCGGATAAATAGTCATTAACTTTTTCCTTAGATTCTTGCTCAATCAAAGTAAATGCATAATTTATATCTGTTAAGTCTATAGTTTTACCTTTATCAATCAATTCTAAAAGATGGGTAAAGAATTGTTCCGCAATTTTTACCTGTTCCGGTGTACCTGAAATAATAAGCTCATTACCACGAGCTATAATCCGCGCCGAAAGATTTTTAGTGATAAATTTTAAATTAACATCATTCATCCCATACAAATGTGCTGCTTGATTATTGTCTTTCAATGTAATTCTTATCTGCTGCTGATTAGACAAATTAATATATACCTCCTATTTATGGATAGAATGTGTCAAAAAAAGTTCGATAATTTTTATTATACTCCAAACCCTCAAGAACATCTAGTCTACTCACCGGAGATAGGCTGAAAAACCGCAATATTCTCCAGACATTCCCAGGTGACTTCTACTTCCACCAGTTCATTTCCTTGACCGGAATTAACCTGGGGAATTTTATTTAATACTCTGGCATCTTTAGGTAATGTTTTGGCTAAAGCATTTTCCGCTCTTTTTACAGCTTCCTGATAAGCACTTTCAAAAGTATATTCCTTGACTTTTTTAATTTGCTCTAAATAAATATTAGTAATAAGTTCGACAGGTACATGCAGATTCCTCCAGGCGGGAAAAGTTTTTACAGCCGTCTTTTTATCGTAATACTGAAAAGGTACATTTTTAGGACCCTTTAAGACAAATATCCTTTCACCACATTTCAATAATACCTGCTCTATTTTTTCACCGGTAAAATATGTTTCCCGTTCCTTTAAGAAACAGGATGCCCTCACTGAATGGAGAACCCTGGCCCGGACAATTCCTTTTGCTCTCACTAATTCAGGGGTTCCCCCCGGTGTATAGGTACCATCCTCATTTAGAATAAGTTCCGGGTAAACTATTCCGGAAATTAGAATTTGTCCTTTTATTACTTTATCTTTCTCTTTAACCTGGGGCGTACCCTTAAGAACAAGCATTTCTTCTATGATTCCGGATTCTTTAGCCACTAAATGTCCCTTTAGGTTTTCCTCTATATCCGGTATTAAAACCTTTTCCGAAACTTCAATGGTAACTTTGGTGCCTTGAATATTGATGCCCACCCAGGCTAATTTAGGGTGAGCTTCCTGCATCTCTTTCTCCAGCTTATCAAAATCTAATTTATTTATAACAACTCCAGGTTTAAGCCCTAAATCGGCAGCTATTTTTTTAATTTCTCCGTCAGTCAAATCTTCGTTTCCCTGTACGTCTATAAACCAAACAAAAGAACTGAGGATATAAAGGCTTAATAAAAAGAAAATTCCTCCCAAAGCCAATGTTTTTCGTTTTTTCAGCCGTACAATCTGAAAAGGTAACCCCCTTTTTTCCATTATTTTTATTCGACAGGCACACTTTCTGACAATTCTGGCTAAAGGCCGAAAGGCATAAACTCTCACTTTTAATAATATCTTTCCTTTTTCCAATTCCATTATATCCCATAAAAAAATTCCCCGGGCCAGAGCCATGTTGATTACTTTCACGGGAACTTCACCTTCAATCAGCACAAGCAAATAACCTGTTAAATAAGAATACCATCTCAAAATTTTCACCTCCAAAAGCTTGGAAATCCAAAATGTCTTTGATATTCTACATGTCTTGCAACTTTGGTATCTCTCATCTTAGGTACTGAATTTCCTTAATTAACCCATCAATATATATTTCTTCTAAATCAATATTTCGCAGTACTAAATTTTCGCCTTTAATTACTAACTGTCCTAAAGACGTACTTAACCGAACTAACTCCCTGGTATACTCGATTATGCCCCGGTGATTTTCTACATACAGTTGAATATCACCGATAACGGTTATTTTAGGTAAATCTAAAATTACATCTTTGGGTATATCTAAATAATTGGAAAATTTCTGTTTAACATTTTTCTTATTATAAAAAGGCATAAAAAATCCCCCTCTTTCCTAATAAATCTATGCCGGAAAAAGGGGAGATATGAATTATTACTTTTTATCTTTTTCACCTACATTCAGAGTATCCAAAGTAAAAGGGATTTTAACATCATCAGACATATCAACCATACCTGGGATATGATCTTCATATAAATCTACATATAATTGGTGATTTGCATCAATACTGGCGAAAGCCACCTGCCTAATATTACTTACACCCTGGATCATTAATTGATTTAGCAACCACTTGGCGTTAAGTCCTATGCCTTTAAGATTATCGTAAATCAATTGCCCGTCAACAATTACTTCTATATTCAGACCTTCCGAAGGTGGAGTTAAACCTAAGTCTCTAGGAGTAAGGTTTTGGGCATCCGGTTTTTTTAAAACACTGAACTTCCCACTAGGTTCCAGGATGGCAAACTCCACATCTCTGATGTCAAAAATATTTTTATGTCGTAGTTCTGAAGTCAACTCGTCCAGGTTAAACCTTATCTTTTTCAGATTATTTTCTAGGATCTGACCGTTTTGAATTACAACCACCGATTCTCCGCTTATTAATTTTCGCAAAGGCCTTACTTTTAAAGAAATATAAGACATAAGTCCTGTTAATAACCCGAAAAAAATTAGCCCGAAAAAATGTTGCCAGACTAAATTATCTGTATCAGTGGCCATGGTCGCCGCAATGGAACCGAAGGTTATCCCGTTTACGTATTCATAATAAGTTAATTGGGTTATTTGCTGCTTTCCCAAGATTCTTGTTAACACTAGAATGGTAAAAAAGGCAAAGATAGTTTGTATTAATACCCTGAAATAAACATCCATAACTCCACCTCTGAAAGTAATGATCGAAGTCTTTTGCTGTTAGTAGTATTCCTTGCCAAAATTGGTTTATCCAAAAAAACTCCCCTAAGGGAGTTTTTAATATATTCCTGGCCTATGCTTTTTCTTAGCTCTAGGAGGACCTAGGATTTCCGACCAAATTATTCCTTCAATTACAGCCTGGCTTTCCAAAGACAGAGTTGTTTTAAAGTCTTCCTGTTCCAGGTCTTCCACTGTGATTTGCCTGTTTTTCTCAATAAAATCTTGTTGTTTTTTCTTAATTACTTCTTTGGGAGAAACCTGTGTAATTATTTCAGGTTTTTCTTTATAAGTCACAAGAGGTGGAACCGGTTCAGGTTCAAATGTGGGAAAAACAGGTGGTACAGGCTTAACGGGTTCCAATTCTCTGGATTTACGTCGGGAAGTTCTGGGGTGATGACCGGCCTTTTGGGTTTTCTGCCTTTGGGCATGCTTTTTTTTGGCCTCCTGACTATCCCGAATTCCTTTAAAAATAAACCATAAAAAGATTAGAGTACCTATTATATCAAAATCCAGAATAAACACCACCTTCCTGTGGTCTATTTATCTGAGAACTGCTTATTTCTTTTTCTCATTATCCTTCTCCAAACTAGTTGTTCTGGCAATGTTCTCGCGCATGTTAGTATCAGCTAAAATATTTTGCAGATTATAATAATCCATTACTCCAAGTTTACCTTCCCGCAAAGCTTGAGCCAGAGCTTTAGGTACTTCTGCTTCTGCTTCCACAACCTTAGCCTTCATCTCCTGTACCTTAGCTCGCATTTCCTGTTCAGTGGCAACAGCCATGGCGCGACGTTCTTCGGCCTTGGCTTGAGCAATCTTTTTATCCGCTTCTGCCTGGTCAGCCTGTAATTCAGCACCTATGTTTTTACCTACATCTACATCAGCAATATCAATAGATAAGATTTCAAAAGCAGTTCCCGCATCCAGGCCTTTCTGCAATACGGTTTTCGAGCTCAAATCGGGGTTTTCTAAAACTTTTTTATGGCTGTCTGAGCTACCAATAGTGGAAACTATCCCTTCACCTACCCGGGCAATGATAGTTTCCTCTCCCGCTCCCCCTACTAACCGTTCTATATTTGCTCTTACGGTAACCCTGGCTGTAGCCTTTAACTGAATACCGTCTTTAGCCATAGCCGCAACTACCGGCGTTTCAATAACTTTGGGAGTAACTGAAACCTTCACTGCATCCTTTACATCCCTACCGGCCAAATCAATAGCTGCCGCCCGGGAGAAATTCAACTCAATACCTGCTCTTTGAGCAGCAATTAAGGCATCCACTACTCTATCTACATTACCTCCGGCTAAATAGTGGGCCTCTAATTTAGACGTATCTAAATCCAAGCCTGCTTTTACCGCTTTAATCAAAGGCAATACGATTTTCGAAGGAACAACCCTTCTCAGCCTCATTCCTACCAGAGTAAAAAGACCTACTCTTACTCCGGCAGCTAAAGCCGAAATCCAGAGCCCTACCGGAATAATGGTAAATAAGATTACAATACCTAAAATTAAAATGACAAACAGTATCATAAACGTTAAATCGAAAAACATAAAAAACCCTCCTTAGAAAATTTTTAAAGTTAATCAGCTTTCCGTACTACTATTCTATTTCCTTCAACTTTAATTATTTTTACTTTGCTTCCTTTACTAATATAATCTCCTGTAGAAACAACATCTAACCTGGTACCGTCATCTAATTCAACTGTTCCTGCCGGTCTTAAATCTGTTAGACTAACTCCCTCCTTATGTAGATGTTCAATTAAATCCTGTTTACTGGCCACATATCCTTCTTCAGTAACTAATTTATCTCCGAGAACAATTCTTTTCCAAAAGTTACGGGCGGTTAAAAATTTTAAGCTTAAAAGAACCAGCGCTATGGTACCGATAATGGCAATGGTTAGAGAAATTAAAGCCGCTTCAAAACTTGGGGAAACAAGGATTATACTTACTATAAAAGCAAGTAATCCTCCTATACCGAATATGCCAAACCCAGGGGAGAAGGCCTCAATGATCATTAATATTAAACCTAAGAGGAATAAAAGTATGGCTTCCCAACCGGAAAAACCGGCAATTAAGTGACCGCCGAAAAACAATAATAAACAGATGATACCAAGAATACCAAATAGGCCAAAACCAACTGTAATTATCTCAATAACCAAACCGGCAATACCAAGGGTTAACAAAACAGGAGCAACTACAGGGTCTGTAACAAACCTGGCTATTCTTTCCGCAACGGTAGGATTAGCCGAAATGATTTGAGCACCACCTAGACTGAAAAGTTCTAATAATTCTTCCAGATTAGCCACTTCATAATCAGCTATTCCCAATTCCATAGCCCTTTTAGGAGTGAGAGTTAAAAGCCTTCCTTTCTCCGTAACCCCTTCTATCTCCATATCCCGATCTGCAAAAGCTTTGGCTATTTCTCCATCACGTCCATTAGCCTCAGCTGCTGCCGCCAATTCTTCCTTCCAGGCAGATAATATTTTTTCTCCGGCACGTTCTGTACCGATCATTGGCTCAGCATCACCAATGGTTGAGCCGGGCTGCATGGCTATATGGTCGCAAGCCAAGGCTATAAGAGAACCGGCGGAAAGAGCCTGCCCTTTAATTAAAGCAGCCGTAGGTAAAGAGGAGTTGAGAATGGTATTTTTTATGTTAATAGCAGCATCCACTCTCCCTCCGGGAGTGTGAATTTCTAAAATTACCAGATCCACATCTTCCTGTTCTGCTTCTTCAAATGCCCTCTCAATAAAAGAGGCTAAACCTGTCTCAATATTGTTTTCTAAAGGTATAACCATTACTTTATGAAAGTCAGCCGCAGAACCGGGTAAAACGAACAGTAGTAAAAAAACTAGTAAAATTAAAAAAGTAGTGGTTTTTTTCCCTGGAACCATTTTTTCACCCCTTTTAAAAATCCTTTAACATATTATATTTTTATAACCGCCTCTTAGCAAGGTTTTTTTTCATGTCCTTCCTTAATTTTATATTAAGAAAAGGCAGCCTATGAAAGGACTGCCTTTTATTGACTTAAATTAATTATATCTTCTTTTTTTCCTAGCGGCTTCGGATTTTTTCTTTCTTCTCACACTTGGCTTTTCATAATGCTCCCTTTTTCTGCATTCGGATAATACACCGGCTTTTTGACAGGAACGCTTGAATCTGCGCAGAGCACTATCTAGTGTTTCGTTTTTCCCAACAATTACTTCACTCATTATTCTCCCTCCCTCCACTACTAATCCGCGTAGAACTTATTGTTCTACTTAGATTAGCTAACTAGGGATAAAATTGACACATGACTAATTATACTAAAATAACTATTTTTAATCAAGTTTAACCAGGAGGCCAATTCATTTGTCTACCGCCGAGAAGATGAAAATGTAAATGAGGAACTGTTTGACCACCTTTTTCTCCACAGTTATTAACAACCCGGTATCCCTCTTGATCCAAACCTTTCTCCCCGGCAATCTGTTTGATTATCTTAAAAATCTCAGCAATTAGGGACAAATCATTTTCCTCTAAATTTACTAAATCAGTAATATGTTTCTTAGGTATTACCAGGATATGAACAGGTGCTTGGGGATTTATATCATTAAAGGCCATTACTTTTTCATCTTCGTAAACTACCTGTGCAGGAATTTCTTTTTGGGCGATTTTGCAAAATAGACAATCACTCATGTTTTCACCTCCCCACCGTAGTAGTGGCTAGTTGTTAGTGGCTGGTGGCTAGTAATTTAGTGACTAGTGACTAGAATCTCGCCCACTCGCTCACTAGTAGACATTAATGTATCAGTATCCATCCGTGGTTTAAATAAATATACAGTTTCATAAAACATCATAGATACTCTTCTACATTTTTTACTCAGTTCCTGCTTTTATAAGTTCACCGCGGACATATTTTTTCTCTACACTTTTAATCCGAACAGGAACTATTTCACCTTTATTAACTTCTTCCGTTAAGATTACACGTAAATAGTTGTCCGTGTGTCCTTCCCATCCACCTTGAGGCCATTCGGTTTCCACTAAAACATCCAAGGTTTTCCCCACGTATTTTTGGGCAAAGTTAACAAAGCCCTGCTCTGCTAATTTTAGCATAGCCTTGCTGCGTTTTTCTTTTACAGGAGCAGGGACCTGGTTGGGAAACTTGCTGGCAGGTGTACCTTTGCGGGGGGAATATTTAAATACATGTAGCCCACTGAAGCCCATTTCCTCCACAAAAGCCAAACTATTAGCAAAATGAGTATCAGTTTCACCGGGAAAACCTACCATAATATCGGAAGTAATACCTATATCGGGGATCTTATTTCTGATTTTTTGAATAAGGTGACGAAAATCTGCAGTAGTATAGGGCCTGTTCATTAATTTTAAAATCTCATCGTCCCCATTCTGCAGAGGAATGTGTAGATGACGGCAAAACCTGGGGTTGTCTGCCATTAAATTTAAAAGCTCATCACTTATTTCCACAGACTCTAAAGAACTCAACCTAAGCCTTTCAATTTTAGTTTTTTCCAGGATCTCTCTGCATAAATCAGCGAGATCTATATTTTCTGATAAGTCTTTTCCATATGCCCCTAGATGTATGCCTGTAAGAATTAACTCCTTAAACCCGGCTTCAACTAATTTGTTTGCTTCTTTGATAGCACTTTCTATACTTCTACTACGTAAGGGACCACGGGCATAGGGAATAATGCAGTACGTGCAAAATTGCTGGCACCCTTCCTGTACTTTTAAGTAAGCCCTGGTACGATTTATTAAACGATCTATGGGGAGCTCTTCAAAATCCCGGGCTTGAAAAATGTCACCTACAAAAGTAATAGGTTCCTGACCTTTTTTATATTCTTCTACCAGTTCTACCATCCGCGCCCGGTCCCTGGTACCGATGATTAAATCTACTCCGTAAATTTTTTTTACGTCCTCAGGAGAGGTTTGGGCATAACACCCTGTTACTACGATAATCGCCTCAGGGTTATTGTTAACGGCTCGTCTAATCATCTGGCGGGATTTTCTATCACCTAAATGAGTCACCGTACAGGTATTGATCACATATACATCAGCTTTTTCATTAAAATCTACAACAGAATATCCATGGTTTTTGAATAAAGCCCCTAAAGCTTCAGTTTCGTTTTGATTGACCTTACAACCTAGTGTGTAAAAAGCTACTGTGGGATTAACCAATATATTCACCCCAAATCACCTAATTGGTAAAGAACCATCGTTAAGGCAGCCAAACCAGCTGTTTCTGTTCGCAGTATTCTAGGGCCTAAAGTTACGCTCTGAACACCTTTTTCTCTCAATTGTTCAATTTCTCCTTGGGAAAAACCGCCTTCCGGCCCAATAATTATCTGTAACTTCGTTAATTCCGGTTTACTTTGTAAATAATCTTTAAAACCCCGGGCCTCTTCCTTTTCCCATAAAACAACCGCCGGGTCTGAAGTAGTTAATGAGGTAAGTAGAACCGGCCATGAATAAATTTCTGAAATTACTGGAACCGTGGCTCTTTGGCACTGTTTAGCCGCTTCTTGAGCAATTTTTTGCCATCGGTTTTGTTTTTTGGCCATCCTTTCCTTATCTAGTTTAACCACAGTGCGCTCTGTTATAAGGGGAATAATTTTCGCAACCCCCAATTCCGTACACTTCTGAATGATAAAATCCATTTTATCCCCTTTAGGGATACCCTGAATCAAAGTTATCTCGGATTTTGTTTCCCGTAAAGAAACCCTTTTTTCCTCAATTTCACCTTCTACCAATTCTTTGGTTATTTTCTTTAAAACAACCACATACTCCCATCCGGTTCCATCAAAAACAATAATTTTTGCGCCTTCCTTAAGGCGCAAAACAGTAGCCAAATGGTGAGCATTTGAACCTGATATGAAGGCCTTATTATTCTTAATTTCTTCAGCCGAGACAAAAAAACGTCGCATCTTTCTTTACTCTCCAGAATTATTATTTTTGGGCAACTATGGCCACCCAACCCTCTTGTTCCTTTATCTCCAAAACAGTAAAGCCATATTCCGCCAGTACTTTTAACACCTCAACCTGTCTTTCTTGAATAATACCTGAAGAGATAAAAATACCTCGTTCTCTTAATTTTAAAGAAACTTGCGGAATAAGCTTAATAATAATATCGGCTATTATATTGGCAACCACTAAATCGGCACTTCCCACGGCCTCCCGAAGAAGGTCACTTTCTTTTACCTCAATTTTATTTTCTAAGTTGTTTAAACTAACATTATCCCGTGCCGCTTTAATAGCCACTGTGTCATAATCAAAAGCTTGGACAAAATCAGCCCCCAATTTAGCCGCCAGAATACTTAAAATACCGCTTCCCGTGCCCACATCAAAAACTTCCATGCCTTTTTGCACATATTTCTCTAAAAGTTTTATGCATAATGCTGTAGTAGCGTGATTTCCCGTTCCGAAGGCCATACCCGGATCCAATTCAATTATTAAATCACCTTCCTGAGAAGAATACTCCTCCCAGGAAGGTTTAATGACAGTCCTTTTACCTATCCGTTCCGGTTTAAAATATGCCTTCCAAGAATTAGCCCAGTCTTCTTCCTGAACCTCATTGGCATTAATTTTTATAGGCACGTTTCCCATTCTGGAGCCTATTTGTTGTAACTCTTGTTTTAATTCTTCCAGCTTTTGCAATAAATGTTCATCTATCGGCAGATAACCTTTAACGACTACTTCTTGTTTTTCTAAGATTTCCTCAGAAAACTCATGATCATCCCATTGGCCTTTTTGGGTGTAATAGGCAATTAACTGGGGGTCTTCAATAACTACTCCACCGGCCCCCAGCTCATGGAATATATTGGCTATTCCCTCAATAACTTCACTTTCCGTGGTAACTCTAATTTCTAACCATTCCATATTTTCTTCTCCTTAATTTCTAAAAGCATCTTTAACTTTATCAAAGAAACTTTTATCTTTTTGTTCATTACTTTCTTTCTCTATTTTTCCCGGATTTTCCCCCAAGGTTTCACCAAATTTTTTCAGCAACTCTTTCTGTTCCTTGGTAAGGTTTCTCGGTGTTACTACTTTTACTTTTACGTGTTGATCACCTTTACCATAACCTTGGACATTTTGAATCCCTTTTCCTTTTAACCTAAAGATAGTATCTGTTTGTACTCCTTCAGGAAGTTTAAACTTAACCTTCCCTTCTAAAGTAGGAATTTCTATTTCTCCACCTAAAGCAGCCTGAACGAAACTAATAGGCTGTTCTAAGTAAATATCATCACCCTGCCGCACAAAATATTTATGTGGTTTAACATTAATAATTATATATAAGTCCCCAGGCGGTCCACCTAACTCCCCTGCCTCACCTTCACCGGACATCCGCAGACGCGAGCCTGTGTCAACACCGGCGGGAACTTTAATTTCAACCTTGCGATTCCGTCTAATTTTCCCTTTACCTCTACACTGTGGACAAGGGTCTTTAATGACTTTACCTTCACCCTGACATTCCGGGCAAGTACGAATACTTTGAAAATGCCCTAAAGGCGTTCTCTGGGTATGAGCTATTTGGCCTGTTCCTTTACACCGCGGGCATGTAACAGGCTGTGTTCCTTTCCTGGCACCTGTACCATGGCAGGCGGAACAACTCTCCCACCGCGGGATAGTAATAGTTTTGGTTGTACCAAAAGCGGCCTCTTCAAACTCGATAGTTAGCTCATAGCGAACATCAGCCCCTTTACGTGGTCCTCTCCGGGTCTGCCCGCCAAAAGCACTACCGAAGAACATATCAAAGATATCACTAAAACCGCCAAAGTCATGACCACCGAAGCCAGCACCACCAAAGCCATTATTATCAAAACCAGCATGACCGAACTGATCATAACGGGCTCTCTTTTCAGGGTCGGACAATACCTCATAAGCTTCGTTAATTTCTTTAAATTTTTCCTCTGCCTCTTTATCTCCCGGGTTAACATCTGGGTGATATTTCCGGGCTAGCTTGCGATAAGCTTTTTTGATATCATCTTCACTTGCGTCCCTGCTCACACCTAGCACTTCATAGTAGTCCCGTTTAGCCATCCCGGTTCACCTCCTTATATAAGTGACTTGTGATTGGTGATTTTCCCCTTACCGGCTAACTGACACCTTTAGTTTTTCCTAAGTTTTAAACTATTTCACTTTTTAGGGAAATGAAAATTGGCTAGGAGGAAAATCCCCCTGCCAATTCAATTTGCCAGTCGCCAGTAACCTAAACTTATTTATTATCATCCTCTTTATTATCATCCTCATTAACTTCTCTAAATTCTGCATCAACTACGTTATCATCCTGAGAAGCTTGCCCTTGAGGGCCGGCTTGGTCCTGGCCGGGATTAGCCTGCTGATACATTTTGGAGGTTAGTTTATAAAGTTCTTCAGTTAAAGATTCAATTTTAGATTTAATATCAGCAATGTTATTGCTTTCTAAAGCTTTTTTCAAATCCTCTTTGGCTTTTTCTACCTGTTCTTTCTCTTGGGCACTGACTTTATCCCCTAATTCTTTTAAGGTCTTCTCAGTTTGATAAATTAACGAATCCGCCTGGTTTCTGGTTTCCGCTTCTTCTCTACGTTTCTTGTCAGCTTCCGCATTGGCTTCCGCCTCTTTGATCATTCTTTCTATTTCCTCGTCAGATAAACCACTGGAGGACTTAATGGTAATAGCCTGTTCTCTTCCGGTTCCCAAATCCTTAGCCGAAACATTAACAATTCCGTTAGCATCTATATCAAATTTAACTTCAATCTGTGGAACACCTCTAGGAGCAGGTGGAATACCGGTTAATTGGAAACGTCCTAAGGTTTTGTTGTAAGCAGCCATTTCTCTTTCGCCCTGTAGGACATGGATTTCTACAGTGGTTTGATTATCGGCTGCCGTTGAGAATATCTGGCTTTTGGAAGTAGGAATGGTGGTATTCCGCTCAATTAATTTAGTAAACACTCCACCTAATGTTTCAATACCTAAAGACAAAGGAGTAACATCCAATAACAGAACGTCTTTTACTTCACCGGCTAATACCCCTGCTTGAATTGCAGCACCAATAGCCACACATTCATCAGGGTTAATGCCTTTATGGGGTTCTTTTCCTAAATACTTCTTAATCGCCTCCTGCACCGCAGGAATCCGTGTAGAACCACCTACTAAAATAACTTTATCAATATCTTGAGGCTTCAACCCTGCATCGGCTAAAGCCTGACGGGTGGGACCCATGGTTTTTTCCACTAAATCGGCAGTTAATTCGTCAAATTTAGCTCTGGTTAAAGTCATATCCAAATGCTGAGGTCCATCGGCAGTAGCCGTAATAAAGGGCAAGTTAATGTTGGTAGTTGTAACGGAAGACAACTCAATTTTAGCTTTTTCCGCAGCTTCTTTTAACCGTTGCATGGCCATCTTATCTTTGGTTAAATCAACGGAAGTCTGTTTCTTAAAATCCTCAACCATCCAATCAATAATCCTCTGGTCAAAATCATCACCGCCCAAGCGGTTATTTCCGGCGGTGGCTTTTACTTCGAAAACACCGTCACCCAGTTCCAGGATAGAAACATCAAAGGTTCCGCCGCCTAAGTCGAAAACTAAAATAGTTTGGTCTTCTTCTTTATCTAATCCATAAGCTAAAGATGCAGCGGTCGGCTCATTAATAATTCTTAAAACCTCTAAGCCGGCAATTCTTCCAGCATCTTTAGTTGCTTGACGTTGACTGTCGGTAAAATAAGCGGGGACGGTAATTACCGCTTTGGTTACCGGTTCACCTAAATAACTTTCCGCATCGGCTTTTAATTTTTGCAAGATCATAGCGGAAATTTCTTGAGGTGTATATTCCTTATTATCTATTTTCACCTTGTAAGTTGTACCCATATGTCTTTTAATTGAACTTATGGTTCTATCAGGATTGGTAATTGCCTGCCGTTTGGCTACTTGACCCACCAAACGCTCTCCTGTTTTGGAAAAACCTACTACAGAAGGAGTAGTCCGGTTTCCTTCTGCATTAGGAATTATTACCGGCTCGCCACCCTCCATTACAGCTACACAGGAGTTAGTGGTTCCTAAGTCAATACCGATTACTTTACTCATAACTAACTTACCTCCTAAAATGGATTAATTATTAATCATTAATTTTTAGTCGCTACTTTAACCATACTAGGTCTAATCACTTTATCTTTAAAGGCATAACCCTTTCTTAATTCTTCCACAACAGTATCAGTTTCTACTTCTGTATCTGTAACCCGCATAACAGCTTCGTGCTTTTCAGGATCAAAGGTTTTGCCTAAGGCTTCTATGTACTCGAGGCCGGCATCATTTAATATCTTCATTAATTGTTTGAAGATCATTTCCATACCCATTAAATACTTTTGCACTTCTTCGCTGGGTTCCTTTACATCTAAAGCTCTTTCGAAATTATCTAAAACCGGTAAAAGTTCGCTTACCAGATTAACATTAGCATATTTAACCAGCTCTTCTTTTTCTGCTCTGGTTCTCTTGCGGAAATTATCAAAGTCGGCAGCGATTCTTAAGTATCTTTGATTTAATTCATCCTTTTCCTGTTTTAGTTTTGCAATTTCGTTATCTTTGGGGTCTTCAGCGTTTTCCTCCCCTTTGTTAATCTCAGAATCTATATCCTTTTTTTCCTCCGTAGCCTCATTTGTTTCCTTTTCTTCAGGTGTCTCATCTTGATTCCCTTCCAAATTCTCCTCGAAACTCTCTTCTAAGTTTTCTTCGTATTTTTTCTCAACCATTTTCCTCAAACACCTAGCTTTCTTTATATTTTTTAAATTTCTCCGTTACTTTCAGATGAATGTTTTGCATCCTTCTTTCTTATAATAGTATCTATGCGTAAAATTGCCTCGGCTACTTCACCGGCAGTCCTTAAAGCATAAATTTTCACTAAGGTTGGATCAACCACACCTAATTCAAACATATCTGCTATATCGCCGGTATCACAATTTATGCCTAAGGCAAAGTTTTTTCTTTCAACTTGCGCCTGAGTAACATCCCCTAATTTTTCAAGAGGATTAAAACCAGCATTGGCCACAATTTGCAAAAAAGGACGGCGTAGGGCGCTAATAACACAATCAATACCAAAAGCAGCCATTCCCCGCAGGTCTTTTTTTAACTCTTCCACTTCCCGGGCTATGGCTAATTCCACAGAACCTCCTCCCGGAACAAAGCCACCTTTTATACAGGCCTGAACTGCAGATGCTGCATCCTTGGCAATTCTTTCCCGTTCCCCTACTACCTCTTCCGTAGAGGCACTAACCAGAATGGTAGCAATTGGTTTAGCTCTACCTCCTAAAATCCTAATATGCTCTAATTTTTCATCTTCATAAACATGTTTCGCAAAGCCCACATATTTTTCTAATTCATCTATGTTTTTCTTTAAGGTAGTTCTTTTGATCATGCGGGCTCCCGTATGTTCACTGACATTATGTAAATCTTTTCGGGCAACCCTTTGAACAACCATTATTCCTGCATCACCTAAAATTTCCTCGGCTAAATCATCTACTCCCCGATCTACCAAAACTAAATTAATGCCTAGTTCAATAATTTTTGCAAGGTTATCTTCAAATTCCTTTCTCAGCTCCAGGTACCTGGCAAAACCTGCCTCAGTAGTTAAAGCTTCATCATCAATTTCTTCCGGCTCTAAAGCATCATCAATAATTAATATCCGGACCTGTTCTTCTAAAGACCTGGGCATTTGTTTATTCATTCTTTGTTTATTAATAAGGACTCCTAAAAATACCTCATTTTTAGCTCCTTCCAGAGCTTTAATTGTATCAACGAGTTTAAAAGAGGGCTCTTTAAGTTTTTCCTCACCTATAATCTGTGCGGCCTCCACTACTAACTTAGCGATATCCTCGTATTCACGGCCGGCTATATAAGCAATTTGAAATAATCTAGGGTCTTCAATCCCTTTAATCACTTGACTTTTTTCTTCAATAGATGTTAAAGCAAACTTTATTCCTTTTCTTAAACCTTCAATTACTCGCGCAACGGGAACTCCCCGATTAATCTGATTTAGCCCTTCGGTAACCATTTCTCCGGCCATTAAAGTGGCTGTTGTGGTACCATCGCCGATTTGTTCCTGTTGCGATTTGGCTATATTGATTAACATCTTGGCCGCAGGGTGGTTGGCTTCCATTAGATTCAATATAGTAACACCATCATTAGTGATAATCACATCACCAAACTGATCCACTAACATGGTGTCCAAACCCTTAGGCCCTATAGTCCCTTGAATGGCACCGGCAACAGCACGAATAGCATTAACATTTGTTTCCAGGGCAGTAAACCTGCCCTCACTATCTGCATTGGAATTTGTTTGCACCAAATTATCTAACCCCCTAATTATTATAAGGTTAAGGCTAAGGTTGAGGTTGAGGTTAAGATTTAGCTTAATAGATATCTAACCAACCGAAAATTTTACCAAAAAGGTATTCTGACAAAAAAGTTAACCCCAAAGATATTTCTAACCAAAAAAACTATCTTTTAGAGAAATATCTGACGTAATTTATTAACATTAAAGTTTCAGTCACTAAGTTATAGTTTCTTGATAGATAAAGAAAGGACCTGAGTTAAATATTCAACAATAGATACTGCTTTAGAATAATGCATCCGGGTAGGCCCTAAAACACCTATAGTTCCTATCACTTCACCATTTAACCGGTATGTGGCTGTAATAATGCTACAATCTTGCATTACCTCATATTTATTTTCAGTACCTATCCTAACGGTAACCTCATCTCCTGAATTATCTTTTAATAACTCACGTAAAACGTCTTCCTTTTCTAGTAGTTCAAAAAGGTTTCTAACTTTAGTCACGTCCTTAAATTCCGGCTGATTTAAAATATTTAAAGTTCCGCCCAGATATACTTTGTCTTCATTATCCACGGTTAGAATTGTGTCTATAAGCTCAAGAATCAGAGTTAAAACTTTTTTCTGAGTAATTAATTGGGAATACAAATCCCTTAACATAATTTGTTTCCATTCATTTAAAGAAATACCTTTGAATTTATCATTTAATATCTTAGAAACAAGCTCTAAATCTTCCTTAGTCAAATTTTCCGGAATCTCTAAAACTTTATTTTCAATGCGACCACTGTCGGTAACAATAACTACCAATGCTTTCCCAGGTTCGATTAACATTAACTGAATAAGTTGCAGGGTACTTTTCCCGATTTGCGGAGCCAGAACTAAGGCCGTGTAATTGGTTATTTGGGACAAAACTTTACCTACTATTTGGATAAGGTCTTCTAATTGTTTTATTTTTGTTTGAAAAGCCCGTTCTATTAAAGCCTGTACTTCCTCGGCGATAATTGCACGTTTCATGAGACAGTCAACATAATACCGGTAACCTGTATCCGAAGGTATGCGGCCCGCTGAAGTATGTGGTTGCTCTATTAAACCCATTTCTTCTAAATCAGCCATTTCATTTCGAATAGTAGCAGGACTAACCCCTAAGTTATATTTACGAGCAATGGTACGAGAACCTACAGGTTCAGCAGTCGCAATATAATCTATTACGATAGCCTCCAGAACCTTTTGTTTTCGCGCATCTAATTTCATAGTGGATCACTCCTGTTGTTAGCACTCTCCCCAATTGAGTGCTAAATTCTACTTAAAAAATATCACTTTTAACAGGTATTTGTCAATGATTATATAAATTCTTGAAAAACTAAATTCCCCAAATATAAACCTTCCCGGGTAAGACGCAAATTTTCTCCAGAAAATTCTATTAAACCCAGACGGATACATTTTTCAATTGCATCATTAAAAATAGAAGTAGCTTTCACCTTATAGCGGTTTTGAAACTCTGTTAAATTTACACCTTCTAACAATCGTAAGCCCATAAACATGGTTTCTGACATGAGTTCTTCTAAAGAAAGAATTTCCTTTTCTACAGGTGGAAGCTCTCCTTTTTCCAATGAATCCAAATATGCAGATAAATTTCCTTTATTAAAAAAGCGCAAAGGAGGATAAAAAGAGTGAGCCCCAGCACCCAAACCCAGGTATGGTTTAGTCAACCAATAAGTACAATTATGTCTGCACCTAAACCCGGGTTTAGTAAAGTTGGAAACTTCGTATTGAATATATCCTGCCTCCGTTAAATAATCTTGGGCAAGTTGATACATTTCTAAAGCTATTTCATCATCAAACTCCTGAATTTCTCCCCTGGTTAACTTATTACCTAAAGGAGTACCCTCCTCTATTTTAAGCTGATAAGTTGAAATATGTTCCGGTTCTAACTCAATGGTTTTAATTAAAGTATGTTCCCAGTGCTTTATTGTTTGGCCCGGTAAACCATACATTAGATCTAAGTTAATATTGGTAAAACCAACTTTTCTGGCAAATGAAAAGCTTTCCTGTATCTCATTTATCGAATGAATCCTACCTAAGTTTCTTAATAATTCTTCTGCAAAGGACTGTACTCCCAAGGAAAGTCTATTTACTCCCGCTTTTTTTAACACGGCCAATTTTCCTTCGTCAATAGTCCCCGGATTGGCTTCTATACTTATTTCTACCTTATCCTGTAGTTGAAAGGTATCTTTTATAAAAAGAAGTATATCATTAAGAAGCCCACCTGAAAGACAAGTGGGCGTCCCGCCTCCCAAAAAAACGGTATTTAATTTTACTTTTTCTAATTGAAATTGTTTTTTACGTAAAACAGCTTCTGTTTTAAGGCAACTTATATACCGCTCCTTAAGTTCTTCCGAACAACCCGGGAAACTTAAAAAATCACAATAGTTGCACTTTGCTACACAAAAAGGAATGTGAATGTATAAAGCTTCTATTTTATTATTCATATGGTTAAACCCCTATTATAGTGGCTAGTTATTAGTGGCTGGTGGCTGGGATTACGACCTTCGGTCGTAAGGTTAAGGTTAGTGTCCCGTAAGCTATTCATCTAAACTTAGTACAGCCATAAACGCCTCTTGAGGAATCTCTACACTGCCTACCTGTTTCATTCGTTTTTTACCCTCTTTTTGTTTTTCCAATAACTTCTTCTTTCTGGTAACATCTCCGCCATAACATTTATCCAGAACGCTTTTTCGTAGAGCCTTGACTGTTTCCCTGGCAATGACTTTATTGCCTATTGCTGCTTGAATGGGTACTTCGAACATTTGCCGAGGAATTAGACTCCTTAATTTAGTTACTAAAGCTCTTCCCCGAGTATAAGCTTTATCTCTATGCACAATACAGGAAAGGGCATCCACAACTTCATTATTAACTAAAATATCCAATTTCACTAAGTTAGATTCCTTGTACCCTTTTAACTCATAATCTAAAGAAGCATATCCTCTTGTCCGGGTCTTTAATTGGTCAAAGAAGTCATATACTATTTCACTTAAGGGAAGTTCATACTTTAACATAACTCTTGTTTGAGCTAAATACTCCATATTAATAAATGTACCACGTCTTTCTTGGGCCAATTCCATTACCGGACCCACAAAGTCCGTGGGGACCATCATGGTGGCTTCCACATAAGGTTCTTCTAATTTTTCGATATTTTGAGGTGCAGGTAAATTAGCCGGGTTATCTACCATTACTACTTCTCCGTTAGTCTTAACAACCCGATAAATTACACTTGGTGCAGTTGTAATCAGACCTAATCCATATTCTCTTTCTAATCTTTCCTGGATAATTTCCATATGCAATAACCCTAAAAAACCGCAACGAAAACCAAAACCTAAAGCGGTAGAAGTCTCCGGTTCGAAAAGCAAGGAAGCATCATTTAATTTTAGTTTTTCCAGAGCGTCCCTTAGGTCGGGATAATCATTAGTTTCTATTGGATAAAGGCCGCAAAAAACCATGGGAGTAACCTTTTTATATCCCGGTAAAGGTTTAGAGGCCGGATTTTCAGCACTGGTAATTGTGTCACCCACCCGGGTATCCTTTACATTTTTTATACTGGCGGCTAAAAATCCAACTTCTCCCGGTTTTAATTGCTCTACTTGGGTCATAGCAGGTGTGAAAACTCCCACTTCGGTCACTTCAAAAACTTTACCCGTAGACATCATTTGAATATTCATGCCTTTCCGCAAAGTACCCTCTACAACCCGCAGATGAGAGATTGCCCCCCGGTAAGGGTCATAATGAGAATCAAAAATTAAAGCCTGTAAAGGTTTGTTTTCATCACCCTGGGGAGACGGAATTTTAGTTACAACAGCCTCGAGGATCTCCGGAATACCTATCCCTTCTTTCGCCGAACAGAGAATGGCTTCACTTGCATCTAAGCCAATCAAATCTTCGATTTCTTTTTTTACCCTTTCCGGATCTGCATTAGGTAAATCTATTTTATTAATCACAGGGATAATCTCCAAGTCGTGTTCCAAAGCTAAATAAACATTGGCTAATGTCTGTGCTTCAATCCCTTGAGCCGCATCAACCACCAAAATAGCACCTTCGCAAGCGGCAAGACTACGGGAAACTTCATAACTAAAATCTACATGTCCGGGAGTATCTATTAAATTTAAGATATACTCTTGGCCATCCTGGGCTTTGTATGAAAGTCTTACAGATTGAAGCTTAATTGTAATTCCTCTTTCCCGCTCCAAATCCATAGTGTCCAGGACCTGATCTACCATTTCCCTTTTTGTTAAAGTCCCGGTATATTCAATTATCCGGTCAGCTAAAGTAGATTTACCGTGATCTATATGAGCAATAATGCAAAAATTTCTAATCCTTTCCTGCTTCAACCATACTCCTCCTTTGTTGTCTTTCGGGTAAAGATTTATGGTCAGATTGGTCTTCACGGATAAAATTGCCTGTCAAATTTCTATCGTAGGTGAATATCTTTGGTTAGATTGATCTTCAGAGACAAAATTGATTGTTAGACCAATCTTAAAAGTAATATTTTGTGTCAGAATTTAAATTCTTTAGTACACAATCCTTCGTTTAATTAATCATTATCTGACAAAAAATTTTAACTTAAAAGTCAAAATCTGTCCAGTAATATATCTCCACAACCATTTCTGACACAATACATTAACACCAAAGATTCTTCTGACCAAAAAGCTAACCAAAAAGAAATTACTTTCTCCTCAAACGCCGCATCAATATTCCCCAGGCCATGGAAGCCTCCTGCATTTTCAAAGCTGTTACCAGGATGGAATAAGTTAATCCACCCACTGCAATAGCCAGCAAAACTTCACCAATTTGAACTAGTTTATTCTGAATATCGAAATTAAATTCAATCAGCTGGGCAGTGTAAAAAACAACTACCCCCATCAATAAGGAAGCCAACAAGGTTTTAGTAAAAGAGTATAGCATATTTTTTCCATCAATATTCCCGATTTTGTTTCGCAAATAGTATAGTAATAAGACCATATTAGCCAATCCGGCCAGAGAATAGGCCAAAGCCAGTCCCCTATGTCCTAAAGGTTCTATTAACATAAAATTAAGAATAATGTTAAGAACAATAGTAATAATACCGATAGTTACAGGTGTTTTCGTATCCTGAAGGGCATAAAATGCTCTGTTTAAAACTTGTTGAGCGGAATAACCGATTAAACCCAAAGAATAAAATAGCAAAGCACTGGCCGTAGCCTCTGTGTTAGCCACCGTAAATTGACCCTGCTGGAACATGGCTCTTACTATAGGTTCCCTTAATGCTATAAGTCCTACTGCTGCCGGTAAAGTAATAAAAACAACAGTCCTTACTCCCATGGAAATTGTGCTTTTAAATTCTCTCATTTCCTTACGGGCAGCTTGTCCAGTTAAGGTAGGAAAAACAGCCAAAGCTACAGCAATAGCAAAAACACCTATTGGTAACTGCATAATTCTCTGCGCGGCTCGTAAAGCAGAAATCATTCCTTGGGGTAGCGAAGAGCCCAGGTATTGGTTAACAAACAAATTAAAATGAGTTACAGATAAACCAATAAGAACCGGTAAGATCAAGACCAATATTTTTTTTACTCCCGGGTGTCTTAAATTTATGATGGGCTTATACCTTAAACCGATTTTTAGAAGAGCAGGTATCTGGACGATAAAATTTAACATTGCCCCCATAACCACACCTAAGGAAAATCCAAGGATACCCAGTTTATCTACTAAAATAATACCGATTACTATTATTCCTAAGTTATATAAGACAGAACCTAAAGCTGGTGCAAAAAAATGTTTATAAGAATGCAAAATCCCCTGAGAAATACCGTTTAAAGCCATGAAAAAGCTCTGGGCGAACATTACCCTGGTTAATAAAACGGTAAGCCAAAAACCTTCTTCCGTAAAACCGGGAACTAATAATTTAATTAAGAAAGGAGTATAAATCAATCCCAGCCCAATACCGATGAACATTAAAATAATCACTAAATTAATAATAGTGCTGGCTACCTGCCATCCTTCTTCCTCTTTGCCAGTAGCCACATAGCTGGAGAAAACAGGGATAAAGGCGGAACTTAAGGCACCACCTACTAATAAGTAATATAAAAAATCAGGGATAGAAAAAGCAGCATTATAGGCATCTGTTCGAAAATCCTGTCCAAAATGGGTGTAAATAACCACATCCCTAACATAACCGAAAATTCTTGATAAAATCATGGCAATCATTATTAAGCCTGCTGCATGCGCTATTCCACCCTGTTTTTGTTTAACCATATTATTCACCTTTTCAATACCTATTAAATTTATTGGTAAGACTCTCCAGGTCACTGTTTAATTGAGTTAACCCTTTCACCCAGAGGTTATCTAGGTATTCTAACCTAGGGGCTAAATTACATTTTACAGTAACCCAAGACTTTTGTATAGAAGCTTTCGCAGTTGTGTAACTATTTAGCAAAGTACTATAAGAATAATTTAACTGATTTCCTAATAAATTTATCTGAATTACTTGACCGTTTCCCTTTTCCAAGACAAAAGGAGAAGGTATATCCTTATTGGTAATTATAGCCAGACGCTCAGCACAAATATTGGTCCCTAGGACAATTAAATTAATAAAAAGTAAAATAATTATCAGAATCTTTAAATTCCACTTCCAACCCAATCCATTCACCTGCTCCTTGTAGAATATTAATATATTTACCATATCTACAAAGAGTTATTCGCCGTCTGGTATTTATTGACAGACACTCAAAAACAAATTAGTTACCTTTAATAACAGAGGCAATCACTTCCGCAAATAACGCAGCACTATATTGTGCCTCTTCTAAAGTATTTAAGTCACTGCCTATTTCCAAAATTAGCGAATTAGGGTGTAAGTGTTGATTATAGCGGCGGTTATTAGCAATTCTTATGTCCCTAACCAGGTTAGGATATAATTCGTTTGCCTTTTTTTCTAGTTTTTTAGCAAAAGCAAGATTTTCTTGCCAACGTTCATGTTCTGTACCGATAACAATCATGATAGAGGCTGCACTTTTTCCCTTAATGTTAACTGTAGTGGGAGTTTTGGTAGTAAAACCTGCATCCCGGTGAACATCAAAAACCGCCTGAATGGTTTTATTAGCTTTAAGGATTTTTTGAGCCGTTTCCAGTGACTTAATATAGGAACGGCTAAAATCAGGATAATCATGAATCGTTTCAGATCTAATTGTTTTTAATCCGTACTTATTTTCTAAAGTTTTGGCCAGAGTTTCCGCAACTTTGGCTATACCTGCATTCTTCCCTTCCAGCTTGCTGACACCGTCTGTTGGCTTATAAGTTTCCGCATTATGTGTATTATAAATTAAAACTACCGGGTCTTTACTTAATTCTATTGGCTGGTTTTCATCAAATTCAAATTGCCATTCTTCTAGCTCCGGTGGAGTATCTAAATAAAAATCTTCCTCTATTTCACCCGCATAAGCAATACCAGTGTTTTGCCCAAAAGTCAATTTATTCTCCAAATCGCTAACAGCCAGTATAGTCATCTCAGCCTGCAAAAAACTCAAAGGATTATTAACTTCCAAACCAGTAATATAACTTAAACCTTGGGAAAGGACTTTCCGAATATTACTTTTTGTTCCTCCCCGTTCATGAGAAGGTAAGAGTGGAAAACCCTCTTGTAACATTGCTTTCAGGTTATCCTCAGTAATTCCTAATAAATTGCCCATTTCTGGATAATAGGAATTAACCTTCGGCTGATTAGTACTAACAGCAACATTTTTTTCTTGCCGGGAAGCAGAGTAATTCAAGATTAGAGCTAATCCTAAAACAAATAAAATTCCACACCCTAAAAGGGAGTATAGCTTGGCCCTATTAAACCTGTATTTCGTCCCTAATATTTTTCTTTTTTGAAAAAACAAAAAAAACCCCTCCCCTAGCTTATACATAATTGATATATATGTAAAAGGGGGAGAGGTTATGACTAAGCTTTATTAGCGTAATTCTGTAGGAACCACCGCATCAACTAAACCTATAACCAGAGCCGCTAAAAGTGCCCCTACAATTGACACTGAAATTTGATTGGGAATAATAAATTGAGCTAAATAGATTACAACTGCCGCTGATATAAACCCTACCAGTCCACGACTTTGGGGAGACCTATTTTTCCCTAAAAGGCCCTCTGCTGCCCAGCCTAATAAAGCGATAACCACGGCGGCTATTAAAGCACCAAAAAATCCATTCACACTAAAACCAGGTAATATCCAACTTACTACCAGTAATACTAATGCAGAAACCACAAACCTGATTATTGTTCCTAACAGAGTTATCACCTCACTCTAATAAGGTAGTTTTTATAAAAATATCTTGTGCAAAAAAAATTATATTTATACAAAACTTGGTTTTAGTTGCATTTTAAATCCCTAGATGATAAAATATAATCTGTTAAAAATACGGAATGATTTTCTTTGTTCAGTGTTTAGTGCTTTAAAGGAGGTGACATCCTTGGCCAATATAAAATCTGCTGAAAAACGTGCAAGAAAAGCAAAAATACGGACTTTAAGAAACCGGGCAATGAAATCCCGTGTAAAAACTTCTATTAAACGCTTTGAAGAAGCTTTCCAAGCCGCTAATATTGAAGAAGCTAAAGTTACCCTTAGAAATGCCATCAAAATTATTGACAAAGCTGCTTCCAAGGGTATTTTGCATAAAAACAATGCTGCCAATAAAAAATCTCGCCTGATGAAGATGTTTAATAAATTAGCAGGCTAATAAAAAGTCGCCCCTTGGCGACTTTTTTTGCTTTTCTACATCCTTAAATTTTCTCTCTCTAATGCACACCACGGAAAATTATGATTCTAATAACAATGGGCATTAAAAAGCCTGCCATTTTAACCGGCAGGTCATTTTTAGCTTACACAGACTCCCACAATAAAATTTTCCAATAGTTTTTCCGGGTCGCCTCCACCGGATTTTAAAAGTATCTCCGTTTCTAAAAGTTTTTCTAAAGCATTAACTAATTCCCTTTCCGAAAACTTTCGTCCTTGGGCCAACGCCTTTTTTACCACATAGGGATGGACATCCATTTTTTCTTTGATTTGCTTTTCAGTACAACCCTGGTTTAGCAAATCTTTAGCTATTAAAATTAAACGGAATTGACGAACCAGAAGATAAATAAGTTTCATAGGTGCTTCCCCTGAAGCTAAGGTGGTATGTAGTAAATCCCAAGCCCTCTCAACTTCCTTATTAGCAACACTATCAATTAAATCAAAAACATTAACCTCGATAGTCTTGGTAACCACATTCTGCACAGTTTCTAAAGAAATTATCGGTTCATCTCCACTGTAGATAAGCAATTTTTCCAGTTCCTTTTCCAGGAAATTTAAGCCGTTACTGCCAATAATAGAAAGATAAGTTAGGGCCTCAGGTTGAATTTTTTTCCCTTTTTCCTGTAAGAAACTTATAATCCACTCTTCCAAGTGCCTTCCTTTTAAAGGAGCAAACTCATAAACCTGTCCCTTCTCCGCAATTGCTTTAAATAACTTTTTTCTTTTATCCGGGCTCCCTATTAGTTTAAAAACCACACAACTGCTGGGATTAGGATTTTGTAAGTATTCTAATAAAGGTTTATCTTCATATTTATCTTCTTTGGTCTTATTAGCCAGCAAATAAACAGGATTATCAATTATAATTAATCGTTTTTCAGCCATAACCGGCATCATTGAGGCTAATTCCACTACCCGCTCAGGAGTTACCTTCTCTCCGTCAACTCTATCAAAATTGAAATCCTCTAGCCCTTGAGGTAATATTATTGCTTTTAATTTGTCCAAATACCGTTCCATTAAAAAATCTTCTGTTCCATGGAAAAGATAGACTGTTGCCAAAACACCCCTGTTAATACTATTATTTAATGCCTGGTACTCCATATAATCACTCCTAGAAGCGGTACGTGTTTATCCGCCTACCTGTTGAACGATAAAGATATTTCCTACGACGTTTACGCCAGCGTCTGTAAAGACGTACTGCAATCTGTAATAAAAATGTTGCAGCTAGTAAATTAATTACTATTCGGTGCCAAACAATAGGTTTTTTTATTTCCTCTAATGATTGTAAAGGAATACTCTCCGCTTCTTCCCCATTAATCATTACTTTTAATTCACCTAAAATGTCTCCTTTATGTATTGGGAAACTAAAATCTTTTAATACAACTTTAGTTTCTAATTTAATTTGTTCATTATTAGCAACAACAAAATTAGCGGCACGCGTAGTAGCTAAATTCACTTCTTTTTCTTCATCTATTTGGAGTGTAGCTACTATATTATTATTTTCCGTTATATTTATATTACGAAAATCAGTAAAGCCATACTCTAAAAGGGCTTTGGCATCATCCCAGATTCTATTTTCACTGCTGCCTAAAATTACACAAATCAACTCTTGACCGTTCTTCTCGGCAGAGGCCGCCAAAGTATACTTGGCCTGGGATGTATATCCCGGTTTTATTCCGGTGGCTTCCTGCATTCGCCAGAGGAATTTATTTTTATTAATCAACCTGGTCTGCCATTCCAGTCCCTCCCAGTCATAAACTTTTTTTGCGGCCAGTTCTCTAAACTGAGGGTTTTGCATGGCATACCTGGAAATCATAGCTAAATCATAAGCAGTTGTTAAATGTTCCTCATTGGTTAACCCGTGAGTATTTACAAATTTAGTGTTCTTGGCTCCTATTTCCTTGGCTTTTTCATTCATCAGTTCAACAAAAGCTTCCACTGAACCACCAATGTGCTCAGCAATAGCTACGGCCGCATCATTAGCCGAATGAACCATGACCGCATTTAATAATTGTTCTAAAGTAACTGTTTCCCCTTCCCGAAGATACACTTTAGTTCCTTCTACTGCCGGTGCATTTTTGCTAACTGTCACCTTATCCGTCAACTTTCCTTTTTCTAAAGCCAATATAGTTGTTAAAATTTTAGTTGTACTGGCCGGATGCAATTGAACATCATAATTTTTCCCATCTAAAATCTGACCTGACTGAGCATCAATTAAGATAAAAGCTTCACCTGCAATATCTGGTGCCGCTATCGCCCCGGAGGAAACCACAAAAATAAAAAAAATTGCCAAAAATATTACTTTGATCTTCTGCAAATTATCTCACCCCAAAAATCTTTTAGCAACACCTCTTATTATAGCATAATGGGACTGTTTATCACCCAGCTATATTTTGTTAAAATATACAGAAATTATAGTTTTGTATCAACTACAATATCATTTTCTTGAAATATTAGGGTTATAGCTCCTTTTTGATCAGTACGGAGAATTACTCCTCCTGACCCTTGGATACCCTCAATTACCTCTTGATGGGGATGGTTAAATCTATTATTTCGTCCTGCAGAAATTACGGCTATATCAGGAGAAAGAAAGGAATAAAGACCTGGAAAATAAGAATTTCTACTGCCATGGTGAGGTACCTTGACAACCTCAATCCCTTCCAAACCACCAAGAATGTTTTTGATAGTTGTTATCCCTATATCCCCGGTAAAGAGAATATCTTTTTCCTGCCAAGATACCCGAACTACCAAAGACCCTTCATTAGTATCCAGGTTTTTTTGTAAATCAGGATTAGGTGAAAGTACTTTTAAATATACACCTGAAGCCAGCCTTAAATTCACCCCTTCTCTTCCTTCAACAATACGAGTATTTTTCGAACGGGCCAAATTTTTAAACTCAGTAAAAGCAGGGTTTTCTGCAAACTCAGGTGGTACCAGTAAAAAATCTGTAGGGAATTTTTTTATTACCTGAAAAAGACCATTAATATGGTCACTATCAGGATGAGAGAGAATGATTAATAATACCCGATTCACTCCGGCAGATTGAAGATATCTAGTTAAAGTACTGCTGCCAGGTCCGCCGTCAACCACAATATACTGATTATAAGGAGTTTTTAAAACAGCCCCGTCACCCTGGCCTACATCCAAAAACACGGCTTTCAAAGGCTCAGAACGGGGAAGGCATATTAACAGCAAACTAAGGGTAAGTACAATACTAAGTATCATCCGCTTGTTTAAACTAATCTTTTCTCTTAAAAATTCTGCTTCTCTACAACCGATTAATAAAATGTAATAAAAGATAATCAGTACCAGAGGCGGTTTCTCTATATACATAAACCCACGGGATAGTAAATCACTTATAAATTCAATGAGGAAAAACAAACCGTAAACAATACCGCTACCCAAAAGCAAAAAAGGTTCTGCCAGTTTAACCGCTACTAGGGAAATACTTAAAGCTAAAAATAAAAGTGGAACTAAAATACCTACTAAAGGAACTATTATGATATTAACCAAAGGTGCCCAAAAGGAAAGCAAATTAAAGTGATAAATTACTATCGGCAATGAAGCCAGCTGAGCAGCAACAGGCACGGCCAGTGTTTTTCTTATTTTTTCAGGGAAAAAAGGAAATAAATCTTCCCCTAAGGAGAAAAAGTACACTAAACCCCAGGTAGAGATAAAAGATAACTGAAAGCCTATGGATAATAAGTTTAACGGATTTGCCAGCAAAATAACTAAAGCCGCTCCAGCTAAAAGAGTATAGAAATCTCTGTATTTTAACCATTTTAATCCTATTAACCCTAATACGGTCATAATTGAAGCTCTAGTTACCGAAGTAGTTAGACCTGTAACCAGGCTGTAAACCAGTAATATCAGGACGGCTCCACTTAAAGTCAAAGTATCACTTAAACGTAAACTTTTCGCAATAAATAAATACAAAGCCACTACAAAACCCACGTGCAAACCGGATACAGCAAAAATATGGACAATACCCAGTTCTTGGGCCCGTTCGTATAATTCTGAATCAAGTTTGCTCTTATCCCCTAATACTAACCCCCTAACCACTCCCCCTTCTTTTTCCGGAAGATTCACCTCAATAATATGATTAATTTTTTCCCGCAGTTGATAACCCGCTGCTTTTATTCCTTTTCCTTTTTCCAAGAATACTCCTTTTCCCAAAACATTAAGTTCATAATAAACACCCTTTTGCCGCCAGAACTCTTTTGCCGAAAAACCCCCCGGATTAGTCTGGGGTAAAGGTTCCTCCAAAATGCCGGTGAATTTTACAAGATCATTCCAACCATATATCTGGTTATCCTCCCAAGAAGTATTAACAACAACTCTAGGCTTAAGAGATAAATTGTGACCGTTAACTGTAGTTAATTGCAAGATATACTGGTTATCTCGGGTTCCTAAAGAAAGTACTTTTCCGGTAACTTCAACCTTCCCGTTTTCCCATTGCTGTAAAATACCCGGTTGGGGGTCATGAACATCAAACCAAAACAAACCAAAGACAATTAAAAAACAATAAATTACTGTCTTCAAAAGTGATAATTCATAAAATAAACAATATGCCCCCAAGAAAAAAAATCCGGCAAGGAGAACTAACGAGAATAATAAGGAGAAATTAGTATAATAACCTAACACTATTCCTAAAGTAAAAAGGATAGTACCTTGTACTAATTTTCTATTTACATATATTTTTTCTTGAACCATGGATAACTTCCGTCCCAATCGTTAAGTTTTAGTTAATTGTCCATATTTCGGTTTTAAATTGTTATTTTATCTTTGATTTTTTCCAAAGTTGCTTCACCAATCCCACTAACATTGGTTAATTCTTCAATAGTTTTAAAACCGCCATATTTCTCCCGGTACTCTATTATTGCCTGGGCTTTACTTGGTCCGATACCGGTTAATGACTCTAACTCTTTCTGGGAAGCCAGATTAATATTTATTTTTCCCGTATCGGTACCAAGCTGACCTAGAGAAATACTACCTAATACACTGGAGTCTATTGTCATCCCACCCAGTTCTTTTTCATCTTCTAAAGAGGGCACTACAATCTTTTCACCGTCTCTCAGGATACTGGCCCTGTTTAAGTATTTATCGATTAAAGCATCCAAGGTAGGCTCTGCCAGTTGCAGTGCATCTTCTAATCGTGCCCCTTCTTCCAATTCATAAACACCGGGATTTTTAACGGCCCCCGCAATATGGACTTTAATTTTATTGGGTTCTGGAAACTGAAAATCTTTTTCCTGGACTACAGTATTTTCCCCTTGGACAATTTCTAAAGGAGTTGATATTAGTCGCCATTGAGCATATTTTGTTCCGGCCCAAAAAGAAAAAGCCACAATAACCACTAGTAAAACCAGAATATTCTGTTTATTCAACTTACTTTCCATTAAGAAACCACTCCAAAATACAATATATGGCAAATAATACGCTGTTTCGATGAAATTTCCTGCTTAAAAAGAAAAAAGAACATAATTTTTAGTGGCTAGTTTACGACTTTCGATCGTATGACTAAGGTTAAGGTTGAGGTTAAGAGGATAGCTTCACCCTAAATATGGAATGACATAACTCGTGTCATCGCGAACACAGTGCAGCGATCCCCGCCTTAAACGTGCCTTATAAAATGAAAATATTTACTTTCGCTAAGCTTATTTAGCCGATTCCCCGTATAACCGCTCAAGTATATTTAAGTCTATTAGTAAGCATGCGGCGAGATAACAATATTCTAGCATTACGGCTTTTGAGTTAATTATTCGGGACGACATTAATATTCGCCTAGATGCCGTAATACCGACATGCAGTATAACCCATTAGCCGTAATGCCATTCCCCAAATCTGTGTTTATCCGTAGTTCAAAAAAGCCTGCACTACGTACTAGTATCTCTAGTACATAATGCAGACATATTTTATAAATCGTCACGCATTACCGCGCCTGTGCTAGCAGAAGTTACTAAAGCCGCATACCTTTTTAAATAAGAATTGGGGAAAGCCTTTGTTTCAGGTTTTAGCCATTTTGCTTTTCTTTTCGTCAATTCTTCTTCAGAAAGTTTTACATTTAAAATGCGGTTAGGGATATCAATTTCTATGATATCACCTTCTTCTAATAAGCCAATTGGCCCTCCCTCTGCAGCTTCCGGTGAAACATGGCCAATAGCGGCACCTGCCGTCCCTCCGGAAAAGCGTCCGTCAGTAATTAAGGCCACATCTTTATCTAAACCCATCCCAATTATGGCAGAAGTAGGACTGAGCATTTCCCGCATACCCGGTCCCCCTTTAGGTCCTTCGTATCGAACTACAACTACATCACCTTTATTTATTTTTCCGGCCATAATTGCTTCAAAGGCTTCTTCTTCTGAGTTGTAAACACGGGCTATACCTTGGTGAGAAAGCATTTCCGGGGCAACCCCCGCCTGTTTTACTACTGCCCCGTCAGGAGCCAAGTTTCCTCTTAAAACTGCAATGCCTCCTGTAGGTGAATAAGGATTATCTAAAGGTCGGATAACTTCTGCATTATAAATTTCCGCCTGTTTTACCGTTTCACCAAGAGTTACTCCGGAAACTGTCAATTGCTCTCCGTTAATTAAAGAAGCATCTAAGAGCCGTTTTAAAACTGCAGAAATGCCACCGGCTTCGTATAAATCGGAAATCCTGTGCTTACCTGAAGGATTAAGCTTACAAATATTCGGAACACGGGAACTGATCCGGTCAAATTCCTCCAGGGAAAGTTCAACCCCTGCTTGATTAGCAATTGCTAAAAGATGAAGAACCGTGTTCGTTGAACCACCAATAGCCATGTCCAAAGCAATGGCATTACGGAAGGCATCCAAAGTCAAAATATCTCTAGGTTTGATGTCCTTTTTAACTAGCTCCATAATCTGCATTCCTGCCCGCTTGGCTAATCCTTTCCGAGCGCCATAAGGAGCGGGAATAGTACCATTACCCGGTAAAGCCATACCTAAAGCCTCGGCTAAACAGTTCATGGTATTGGCAGTATACATCCCGGCACAACTACCACAGGTGGGACAGGCCTTTAAGGTCAATTCCTCCAACTCTTCTTCGCTGATTTTACCACTGGCACATGCGCCTACTGCTTCAAAAGCACCTTTAATTAGATCCGTATCCTGCCCCCGGTAACGACCTGGCAACATAGGACCGCCACTAACATAAATGGCAGGAATATTTAATCTGGCTGCAGCCATTAACATACCAGGAACAATCTTATCACAGTTTCCAATAAGAACCATTCCGTCGAATTTATGCCCCATAACCATCGCTTCAATCGAATCAGCAATTAACTCTCTACTGGCCAGGGGATACTTCATTCCGGAATGATTCATGGCAATACCGTCGCAAATACCGATAGCCGGAAATTCGATAGGAGTGCCGCCTTTACTGGCCACACCTAACTTAACAGCTTGTGCAATTTCATTTAAATGAAAATGGCCCGGGATTATTTCATTATGAGCATTAACTACGGCTATTAAAGGCTTTTCTAAATCCTCCGGCAAATACCCGTTAGCATAAAATAGGGAACGATGGGGTGCCCTGGCTACCCCCTTAGTAACCTCATGACTTCGCAAAATTACTCCCTCCTAACCCTCTCTTTGTTTAGCCTTATTGATTTCTTTAATAATTTGGCCATATCTTTCTTGGTATTTCTTATAAACTGGCTTTACAGACTCCGAAAAAGCATCAGTATTTATCTCAGTAATGACTTCTATGCCCAGTTCCTGAAAAGACTCAAGTTTTGCAGCTAACTCCTGTTCATTCCATTTCCTTTCATATTCGGATGCCTCAGAAGCCGCTTCCAGTAGGATACTTTGGGTTTTTTCATCAAAAGAATCAAAAACAATTTTACTCATCATAATCACGGCCGGTGAATACACATGATTGGTCAGCGAAAAGTATTTTTGATTTGCAAATAAATTAAAATTAATAACATCTATATAATTTTCCTGACCGTCCACCTTTCCTTCTTGTAAATCTGAAGGAATAGTATTGGGATCAAAAGATATTTGGTTAACACCTAAGGTAGTAAAAAAATCCTGGTTCACCTGGTTTGCTATGGTAGCTAGTTTTAATCCGGAAAGGTTAGCAGGTCCGCTAACAGGCCTTTTTCCATTAATAATATTTCTATAGCCACGTTCAGCAAAAGCAAGACCTTTTATATTTACGGCCTCCAACTTTTTTAATAAATTTTGGCCTACTTCACCGTCTAAAATTTGATAAGCCTCTTCTGCCGAAGCAAATAAAAAAGGCATTTCTAAAGCTGCTATTTCCGGTATAAACCTGGCTATGGGCTGGTTGGAGATAATACCCATATCAACTGTGCCTATTTGCATTCCTTCCAGAAGGGAATACTCATCCCCTAAGGCACCACTAGGCAATATTTCAACTTTGATTTGTCCTTCTGTTTTTTGTTCAACTAATTCCTTAAATTTTGTAGCCGCTATTTGAAAACAGCTTTGTTCATTTAAAACATGACCCAATTTAATAGTTCTGGGTTGTATCGGTTCCCCTGATTCATTTTCGGACATGTCTTCTTCTACCAGAGGACCACAGCCTGTTAAGAGAAAAAATATTAAAAGCAAAACAGTTATTAAGCTAATAAACCTTGTATTTCTCATCATTACTTTCTCCTTAACTCAACCTATCTGTTATATAAAAGCCCGAATTTATTATTTATATACTACAACATATGTCTGGTTTTGTTAATTATACTATAACATATATTTTATTTTGTCCATGGTTTTTTAAAAAAGAAATAGCCCCCAAAGGAGCTATTTCTAATCTGTATTTAATATTTTCCGTCCAGTAATTGGGCGGTATGGAGAGCTTTGACATTAGAACCTTGCTTATCTAAACCACCCCTAATGTTCATTAAGCAGCCGGGGCAGTCTACAGCAACAATCTGTGCTTTACTTTCTTCAATGTTTTTCAGTTTGCGTTTTAATAATTCCTGAGAAATTTCCGGGAGTTTGATACAGTAAGAACCACCAAAACCACAGCAGCGATCGGATTCATTCATTTCAATAAAGTTTATATGCGATTGAGCTTTTAAGACTTCTCTAGGTTCTTCCTTCACCCCTAAATCCCAGTTTAAGTGACAGGAATCATGATAGGTAACGTTAATTTGCTGGGAAGTGGCTACATGGGTAGTTGCCGCAGTTTCCTTTAAAGCTTCCCCTTTTTCTTTTCTTAAATTCGATACTAATTTAATAAAATCAAGGGTTTTAGCGGATACTTGTTTTGCTTTGGCCTCACTATCTGTACCTTTCAGCACTTGAACCCACTGGTCTTTTAAAGCTACGGTACAGGTAGGACAAGCACTGACGATATAATCAAATTCATCTTTGGCAAACTCATTTATATTTTGTTTTGCTACTTCACGGGCTACATCCATACTGCCCATATAAATTGCCGGAGCACCACAGCAGGTTTGATCAGGATATACCACTTCATACCCTTCCCTGTTTAAAACTCTTACCAGGGATTCGCCAATTTCCGGATAAGCATAGTCAATAACACACCCACCAAAGAAAGCTACTTTTCCACGTTTATTTACAACTTCCTGCTTCATAGTTTTAATTCTTTCTCTAAAGGGTTGCGAACTAAAGGCGGGTAAACTGCGCCAGTTAGCAAGTCTATTGAATCCGAAAGGCAAACTTCTAATGTATTTATTGCCGTCCTTACCTTCTTTGGCGAAAAGGGCAGTAGCCCAAGAAGCTTGCCGTAAACCAAATTGGAAGAGACCTCTTCTCTTCAGCGTGTTCACAATAAAGTTTTGCATACCCGGGAGAGGAATTTCTTTACGCACCCGATTTCGCATTTCTAAAATCAACCGCGGAATATCTATTTTTCCAGGACAAAAAGCAGCACACCGGCCACAGCTAATACACATTTCCTGGACATGGTCTGTTTCTTTTAAAGAATTGAAAAATCCCGTCAATAAAGAACCAATACCACCGGCATAAATATGACCGAAAACATGTCCTCCTACTAATTGGTAAACAGGACAAACGTTTAAACAAGAAGCACAACGAGTACATTGACCTGCTTCTTTAAAGACAGGGTCTGTTAATAACTCCCGTCGACCATTATCAACGAGGATAACATGAAGCTCTTTATGAACGACTTCCGGTCCCACTTTATCTTTCAAGGTTTCTACAGGTCCGGAAATCAGGGTAACATAACTTGTCAGAGCCTGGGCAGTCGCACTACGAGGCAGAGCTTTAGCAAGAAGGGCTAGGTCTTTAAAATTTTTCAATAGTTTTTCGTAACCTACCAGAAATACATGGACTGGAGGCATAGTTGCTGTTAAACGACCATTACCCTCATTGGTGAACATTACCATTGTACCTGTTTCGGCAATAGCAGCGTTACAGCCCGATATCCCAATATCCGCATTTAGGAAATGATTTCTAAGGGTTTGTCGAGCCAGTTGAACCATTTGGGAAATATCCGGCTCAACTTTCCGGCCTAAAGCCTGAGAAAAGATTTCGGCACATCTTTCTTTGCTTAAGTGAATAGCCGGCATAACCATATGGGAAGGTTTTTCATTAACTTGCTGAATAATCCATTCCCCCAGGTCAGTTTCAACCATTTCCATGGTATCTTTTAAGTGTTCATTTAAATGGATTTCCTCAGAAACCATAGATTTGGATTTTACACAAACTTTAGCATTATGGGCCTTTGCTATGTCTTTTAAAATCCTATATACATCATTACCGTCTTTTGCCCGGTGAACAATCGCTCCTCTTTTTTTAAGGTTAGCTTCAAATTGGTCGGCCAGTGCTTCAAAGTCTTCGATAACTTCTTTTTTAGCATTGGCAATAGCAGTTCTTAATTCCTCAAAATCAATACCTTCATAAACTCTTGCCCGGGAAATAGGGAATTCATCACCGAATTTTCCTAAAGCTCCCCTTAAAACAGGGTCACTAAGCGCTTTATTTACTTTAGCTTTTAAGACACTGTCTACCGGCATAGATTATCAACTCCTTTCAATAACTTTAATCTACGCAAACTACGATTAAAGTGGCCGGTCCATGAACACCAATGGTTAATACCCGTTCAATATCTGCAGTCCGACTGGGCCCTGTTATATAAGCAATATAATTAGAGGGGTTACCCTTATATGCTTTTTGAATTACTTCTAAAGAATCGAGAAAAGTCTCCACAATAGCTTTAGTAGGAATAACTGCTAAATGAATGGGAGGCAACATGGAAACAAGTCGCTTATGAATACTATCCGCATCCTGAACAATGGTTCCAGTGTCAGCAATACCCAAATCAAATTCAGAAATACCGAATTCAGCTTTTTCAATTATGTCCCGGTTTAATTCACTGGAAACAGTAATGCCTGCGGCCTTCGCTTTTTCTTTTATTGCTTCAATATCCACCAGATCCATAGGAACTCCTACCGCATTTTTTATTCCGGCAGCCTTCATTTCCTGAACGATTAAGTTTTCTGCTTCTTCTTTATCTTTGGCTCTAACCACTTTTGCCAATACCGCCTCAGCCTTTTCTTTAAATTTTGGGTATAATTTTTCCTTATCTAACCCTTGAGGCAGATAAGGCAGCCAATCTACGGTTTTGGTAAGCATACTTCTCACTCCTTACAAATAAACTAAAAAGTTATTTACCCAATTTTAGGAATTAGGAGCTGTGAACACATTCACAGCTCTTTTAACTAACTGCCTTTGCTTCTTTTTCCCCTTCTTTGGCTGCATAAGATTTGGCTAGAATTTCTACCGTATGATAAATTGGCAAATTCAAATCGAACCTGTTCATACCGTCAGTAATTTGCATAATACAAGCTCCACAACCGGTTACTACCGCATCTGCTTTAGTAGCTCGAATAGCTTCAATTTTGTGTTTATGAATTGCCATAGATAAATCATAATGGGTGAGGCTAAAGGAACCGGCACTGCCACAACAACGGTCCGCATTTTTCATTTCGATTAATTCTAACCCAGGAATACTTTTCAGGACTTCTCTAGGTGTAGATTTAACTCCCATTCCCCGGTTAAGGTGGCAAGGGTCATGGTAAGTAACCTTCATGTTTAAGGGACCTAGTTTGCTCTTATCCAATCCAATAACCTTCACTATAAAATCGGAGATATCAATAATTTTTTCAGCCACTTTTTGGGCTTTGGCGTAATACTCAGGATCATCTTCCAAAAGCTCTAAATAGTGCCGTTGAAAGGTTAAACCACAAGAACCGCAGGCTGTAATTATCGCATCTACATCTAATTTACTGAATATATCCACATGGGATTTGGCCATTTCCTTAGCAGTAGCAGCATCCCCATGGGCAATAATAGGCATACTACAACAGTGCTGGTCTTTTGGAATAACTACTTCCACATTATTCTTTTTCAAGACATCAATTACGGCTTTGCCTGCATCCACATAGATAAAGTTCATAGTACAACCAGTGAAAAAGGCGACTCTTTTTACCGGGTTATCAACTTTAACCACTTCCGGCACTTGATCCCTTAATGGAGTAGTGGCTAAAGGCGGAATTATCCGTCGCAAATCAAGTCCGAAAGGAAAGCGGGGATAGGCACCGTGTAAAGATTTATGCTTTTTGAAAACTAAACCTTGGAATTTTCCCCCTGTTTTAATTCCAAAATTAAATAATCCAGGTCTTTTCAGTGTGCCAAAAATCATTTTTTTCATGGGGTGAAGGCCCCTGTTTTTGACAATAGCCGCTCTTGTACCCAAAATTATCTTGTCTACCTTTACCCCACAAGGGCATTTTTCATTACAGGCTTTACATGTTAGGCAAAGAGCCAATTTATCCTCAAAACCTTTGGTATATTCTAAATCACCTTTCAAGACCGCTTCTACCAGTTTAATTTTTCCCCGGGCTACTGCTGCTTCTTTTTTTTCTTCAATATAAATAGGACAAACTTCCTGGCAATTACCACACTTCATACAATTAGCTAATTCCGCTTTAACGGCTTCCAGAGAATCATAGATAGTCATCTTAATTCCCTCCAAACATTTTGCCGGGATTTAATATATGATCCGGATCAAGAGCGTCTTTTATTTTTTTCATAACTTCAACGCCCTCTTTACCAAACTCCCATTCCATGTATTTGGCTTTGGCCATCCCAATGCCGTGTTCTCCGGATAAAGTTCCTCCTAACTCAATTGCAATCTTGAAGATCTCGTCAACTGCTTTCTCAACCCTTTCCATTTCTTCCTTATCGGATTCATCAGTTAGGATGGTTGGATGTAAATTACCGTCCCCAGCGTGGCCAAAAGTACCTATTTGTAAATTATATTTTTTAGCTATTTCTTTAAGGGCTTTTAACATTTGAGGAATCTTGCTTCTAGGCACAGTAGCATCTTCTAAAACTGTAGTAGGTCTCACTTGAGCTAAAGCCGGTAAAGCGGCACGTCTAGCAGCAAATACGGCATCCCTTTCTTTATCACTTTGGGCTAATTTAATTTCTACCGCTCCATTATCTTTGCAGATCTTTTGTACAGTTTCGTACTCATTTATAACAATTTGTTCAATATTACCGTCCACTTCTAAAATTAAGATGGCCTCTGCCTCCACAGGAAGGCCGATTTTCGCATAATTTTCAACGGTTCTAATAGTCACATTATCCATAATTTCTAAAGTGGCAGGAATAACCTTATTACTAATAATATCAGCAATTGTCTTACCGGCTTTATCTATATCATCAAAAATCGCCAGCATACTTCTTCTGTATTGGGGAGCAGGTATTAATTTAACAGTGATTTCCGTAATAATTCCTAGAGTACCTTCAGCACCGGTAAATAGTTTTGTTAGATCATAACCACTGACATTTTTCACAGTTTTACCACCGGTACGGATTACTGATCCGTCGGCCATCACTACCTCTAAACCCATAATATAATCTTTTGTTACACCGTATTTTAATCCTCTTAAGCCCCCTGAACATTCACTTACGGAGCCGCCCATGGTAGCCGTAGTCACTGTACCGGGATCGGGAGGATACATTAACCCATAAGGTGCTACAGCATCATTGAGTTTTTGAATGATCAAACCAGGTTGAACCCTTGCTGTTAAATTTTCCGCATCAATTTCTATAATTTTATCTAACTTTAACATGGAAAGCACGATACCGTTTTTAATAGGGATAGTACCTCCACTTAAATTGGTGCCTGATCCACGGGTAATAATGGGGATTTTATGTTGTCCGGCAAGTTTGACAATTTCTACAATTTGCTCCTTATTTTCAGGGACTACAACTACATCCGGCAGAACACTAGGCATAGCAGCAGTAGCATCAAAAGAATAGGAAATCATGTCTTCCTTGGAAGTTAAGACGTTTTCTTCGCCCACAATTTTTTTCAATTCATCTAGGATATTCTGCGCCAACATGCTATTACCTCCTTGTTTAAATAATTCTAAATAATATATACAACTTCCCTAGACGGGAGAAGGGGAGAATACATATCTCCCCTTAATTAATAATGATTATTTTAAATTAAACACTGGTAAATGGGAACGGGTTAAATCCGCTGTAAATTAAGGCAGCTATAATTATAGCCACGAATATTGTATAAATACAACAGGGAATAAAGTTCCGCCTTATCAATTTACCTTCTACACCAATAGCACCTACAGTAGCACAGGCAGCAACAACGTTATTAACACAAATCATATTTCCGGTTGCCCCACCAATGACCTGCAACGCAACAATTAATACTTCTGGCATGTTCAGGATAGCTGCAGTTTCAAATTGGAAGGAAGCAAACAGAATATTGGAAACTGTGTTGGAACCGGACATAAAAGCACCTAAAACACCAATAAAAGGAGCAAAGAAGGGGAAAGAATTACCGGCTATAGCTGCAGCGGCTTTAGCCATAGCTGTCATCATACTGTCTAAACCACCGGCATTTACATGTGAATTAAGCATTAACTGAACCATTGCTACACCGGCGAACAAAGCAATAGCTGCGCCCGTAATTTGTTTAAAGGTATTAGTCCAAGCGGTTCTAATTTGTTCACCGTTCATACCGTGAATAACGTGAGTGATTAAAGCAACCAAAATAAAGGGTACAGTACCCGGTAAATATAAATACTGCAAAGAATAATTTAATCCTTCAATACCTAAAATATTTGGCACAGTAATGGTCTGAGCAGACAACAAGCCTTTAAGACCGATAGCGTCGATACGAGTAACAACTAAAATTAAGGCAATTAATATATAAGGTGTCCAGGCCTTAAACAAAGACATTTTAGCTTCACCGGTGGAGCCGGTTTCAACGACTGATTTCCAATCATCTTCCCATTTATCTTTATTGGGGAAATCCCACTCATCTTTAGGTGTTAAGAAGTTATTTTTAGCTGCTAAAACTACAATAATTAAACCAATTAATGCACCTACTAAAGAGGGGAACTCAGGTCCTAAGGTCCAGGCTGTAATAACATAAGGAATTGTAAAAGCAAGTCCAGCGAAAATAGCAAAGGGAGCAGCAGCTAAACCAGGTTTAATAGATTTTTCTTCACCGAAAAACTTAGTCAATAAACATAAACCTAATAAGGGAATGAAAACACCTGCTATAGCATGCGGTAGTGATACCCACTTAGTTAATACTAACTTAAAACTTTCTACACCGGCTGCATCCAAACCAGCATTACTCAAGTTACCGGCAAGTGTACTCATAGCACCGTTAACAGGTGTTCCAACGGCCCCGAAAGAAACAGGAGTACTATTAAAGATTAGTGCAACCATAGCCGCAGCTAGTGGCGGAAAACCTAAACCCACAAGCAAGGGACCGGCTAAAGCAGCAGGAGTACCAAAACCGGCAGCACCTTCGATAAAGGCACCAAACATCCAGCCTACAATAATGGCTTGCACCCGACGGTCTTTAGATATACCCATAAAACCATTATTAATGGTTGCCATAGCTCCCGATTGTTTTAAAGTATTAAGAATTAAAATAGCACCAAAAATAATTATTAGTACATCAAGAGCTTTACCCAAACCAAATACTGAATAACCCATTACATGTTGAAAATCCATTTGCCAAACGGTTAGGGCAATTACGGCTGAGACCAACCAGGAAAGAGGTAGAGCCCTTTTTGCTGGCCAGTTAAAAGCAACCATCAAAACGACTGTTAAAAGAATCGGCAAAAAGGCAATAAACGCATACATAAAACTTTTTACCTCCTCACAAAATATTTTTTTAATAAATCCTAAGTGACATGATGAATAAGTCCTAATATTTTAATTTTCCAACTATTTCAACTCCTATTAACCACTCCTCTCTTTCAAGAATAAACTTTTTTCTTTTGTTTTAACTTTTCTAATCAACACTATTATACTATAATTTTTTAATTTTTTTCAAAAAAAAGAAAATTATAAACTTCTTGTAAAAAAAATATGTAGAAAACAAAAGGCCGGGTTATACACCCGGCCAAATACAAATACGCTGTGCTTCAACCATTGAGTGTAAATAACCTATTATACACAACCGGTTGGTTTTGGAAGACCAGCGATTTTACAAGCACCTTTAGCGGGCCCAGAGGGGAATAGTTCATAAATTTTCTTTAAATTAAAGCCGGTTTCTTTAGTAAGCTTTCTAACCATTGGTGCAATTCCGTATTCTTTATAGTAGTCTTTTAAATAGTTAATAACTTTCCAATGTTCTTCGGTAAGTTCTTCAACACCTTCTGTTTTGGCTAAAGCTAAAGCTACTTCCTCATTCCAGTCTTCTAAATTGACAATGAAACCGTCTTCATCAGTTTCAATGATTTTACCATTTACTTCTAAGGCCATACCAAACACCTCCATATTTTTTTTGTTAATCATGGTGTATTATTTATTTTTTTGGGGGGAAAAAATCAGGATAATCTTTTAAATATTCTTTTAACATGTTCATAGCCATTTCAATACCATCAGCTACACCTTTTTTGTAATCAGTAGCTTTGAAATCTCTGATTTCATAAACTAACTGATCACAAAAATCCAGCCATTCTTGAATATCCTCTGCTAGTTTCACTTTTTTGACCCCCAAAAATTTTAAATTAAGGCCAAGGCATAAAGTCTTGGCCTTGATAATTATTATTTATCTTTAATTTTTACAAAAGAGGTACCTAAATACAAGAATTCTAAGACTCCTTCACGTGCAAGTTCGTTTACAGCTTTATCTACTTCTTTTTTATTTACGCCTAATGCAGTAGCAATATCTCTGTTTTTAGCCTTATCCTTGGTTTGTAGGTACTCAACAATTTTTTCCCGTAATTCTTCATGGGTGAATTCAGCCATATTTACACCACCCTAATAATAAATTAAATTACATGCCTATTTAGTGAATTTAAATTGAGTAGTTGTACGGAAAGTTGGAACTGAGAAAATAAAGTCGTCAATATGCTTATCAGTAAAGGGTAAATTAGCCATTTCAAAGAATCTTTCCCAACCGATTCTCTCAATCCATTCTCCGTATCTTTCACCTTTTCTAGCATCTTTGACCCAGATTTCTACCAGGTTTCTAATAGCTTTAACTAAGGTTGGCCATCTGGGTGGTTCATTAGGAATATAAGGAATTACTAATTTACTAAATGCTGGGCCACTTCTGGTGTTGGAAACCTTACCGCCAACGAAAATGGCCACACCGTCATATTCAGGGTCAGCAATAGGTAGAGATGGACAAACTGAGAAACAGTTCCCGCAGTACATACACTTTTCTTCATTTATAGTTACGGATTTTGCTTTTGGATTAGGTCTGATAGCACCGGTAGGACAGGAAGCAACAACGTTGGGAATTTCGCAAGCGTTAGCTACCCCTGCATCATCTACTCTTGGTACTTTTCTATGCACACCTACGAAAGCAATGTCAGAACAGTGTACCGCACCGCACATGTTCAAACAACAAGCCATGGAGATCTTTAATTTAGCAGGCAGATCGTCTCTCTTGAAGTATTCATAAAGATCATCCATAACTGCTTTAACTGTACCGGAAGCATCAGTAGCTGCACTGTGACAATGAATCCAACCTTGAGTATGGATGAGGTTTTTCAAAGATTTACCGGTACCGCCAACAGGCCAACCTTCAGCTTCTAATTCTTCTATTAATGGATCAATTTTGCTTGCATCTGTTAATAAAAATTCAACATTATGTCTACTGGTAAATCTTAAGTGCCCGTCACAGTATTTATCAGCAAGATCTGCAAACCATCTTAAAGTTTCAATACTTAAAAGGCGTGGCGAGCCAACTCTTACAGTATATAATTCATCACCGGTTTCACCAACGTGTTTTAAAACACCTGGTTTAACTTTTTCATGGTATAACCATTTACCATAGTTATCTTTGATTACCTGTGGCAGCATATCCCAAAAATATGGGGGCCCTATATCAGTTTTCGCAAATCTTTCAGCTTCAGTCATCATTATTCATCCACCTCCGTTCCTGCTACTTCTTTAGCGGCCTTTTCAGCCTCGAGTTCTTCAGGACGCCAGAAGAAATATGGGTTTTCCCGTGGGTGACGTACCATTTGAGGTACAGGTTCTAAACCAGTAGCTCTTAAGAAATCGCCCATTCCTTTTCTGTAAACTAATTCACCAACTCTTTCACGAACCTTGGCGTTTTCATCCCACCAATCCCAGATGCTTTCAAGAATATCTTTTAATTCTTGATAGCCATCTTCTTTGTCCAGTTTTATGAAAGGTTTAATTACCCAAGATAGGAAAGCGGACTGAACGATTGTAGCTTTACCACCTAGTAATAGAGTAGCACCTCTGTCTTTACCTATGCGCAATGCTTTAGGCATAGCACTGATACAATGCATACATCTGGTACAATTGTCATTATCAACAGTGATTTCTTTTTTCTCAGCATCGTAAGCAATACATTTAGTTGGGCAGTAGTCAACAACTTCTGCTTGGATATTCATTCCATTATTAGCATATTCTTTAACTGCTTCTTGGTTAATTCTAATAGCGTCTCTCCAAGTACCAATGATGGAAAAATCGGCCCGAGCTATGGAAGCAGTACAATCATTGGGGCAACCGGAGATTTTAATCTTAAACTTATAAGGCCACATGGGTCTGTGTAACTCGTCCTGATAGTAATTAGTGATATGGTGACATAAATCTAAAGTATCGAAGCAAGCATATTCACACCGTGCAGGACCACAACAAGCACTGGGTGTTCTTAAGTTAGATCCAGAACCACCTAAGTCAAAGCCCGCATCAGATAATTCGTTGAAACAAGGTTGCAAATGTTCTGTTGTTGTCCCTAAAAGAATAGCATCCCCTGTAGCTCCGTGCATATTAGTTAAACCGCTACCATGTTTTTCCCAAATGTCACATAATTTCCGAATAGAATCAGATGTGTAGAACCAGCCGGAAGGTTGGTTAACCCGCATGGTATGGAATTCTGCTAAAGCAGGGAATTCCTCGGGGAGGTCAGAGTAACGACCGATTACGCCACCACCGTAACCTCTAACCCCAACAATACCACCGTGTTTCCAGTGAACGCGTTTGTCTTCATAGGAACGCTCTAGCAAATCAAGTAGTTGATCCGCCGCTTCATTTTTGGCAGCACTTTTTTCGATTTCTTTTACGAAAGAAGGAAACTTACCTTTTTTCAGCTCATCAACTAAAGGTCTCCTTTTTTCAGTCAAAATCAATACACCTCCATACTCTTAATCTTATTCTCAAACAAGGTCATTTCCCTAAACCTTGTTTCGAGGCTAACAGAAATTTTACTCCCCTTTTAGTATTCACTTAGAGTAATTGCTTCAGAGGGGCATATTGTGATACAGGATTCACAACCCATGCATTCGTTGTCAGTAACTTCAGCCACGTCACCAACTTCAAAAACTTGAGCAGGACAAGATGCTGCACATTCGCCACAGGCGGTGCATTTATCAGCGTCAACTGAAACAACAAACATCTGGAACATCTCCTTTCCTAAAAATTGGGAATATAATTTATTTACTAAAAAATTTGTTTTGGTTGGTTAATTAATGGTAAAAACAGTTGCTTTGTGAAGTCCTTCACGGATTAATGCAAAGATTATTGCTAAGGTTTACACTGTTTATATATTTCGTAATAATTTTGTAATATCCTCTAATTTAAGTTATAACTTTTTTTATAATGCCAATAAGCAAAGCTTATTCATGTACACTGTGGGATTTCCTTTGATAATTGAGAGCATTTTTCACAAAGCGCCTGGCCCAATTAGGTGCACTGGCAACATGGATATGACTGTAGCCGGCATAAACATTTTTGTATAAGATTCCTTCCTCTTTGCCGGTTATCCCTTTACCGCGTTTTACTTCCATACCGAACCTTACTTGAGAATAATCTAAATTTATCACCCGGGAGTTGTGAAATTCATGTCCTCTGATTTCTTCATTAGGAGAAAAAAAAGGGTTTCCTTCCAGAGCTTTATTAATTGTGTAACCATGACCTTGTGGTTTTTTTTCCATAACTACATCATAAGGTAAAGCCCCTACCATGTTATAAACAGATTCATTCATTTTAATACTTCGCCCCAGATACATAAGTCCTCCACATTCTGCATATACAGGCAAACCTTGCTCGATTGTCTTCTTAATTTCCCTACGCAAATCGTGATTTTCTTCTAGTTCCTGGGCAAACATTTCCGGAAATCCGCCGCCGATATAAAGCCCGTCAACCTTCGGTAAACACTTATCTTTTAAAGAATCTATAAATACCAAATGAGCCCCCTGTTTTCTTAAAGCATCCAGGTTCTCAGGATAATAAAAACTGAAGACCTTATCCCTTAATACACCAATAGTCACTTCTCCGGTGTTTTTTCCAGAAGAATCTTCCCGGACAGGACTTTCCAAAACCGTAACCTGTTTAGCAATTTTTAGCAATTCTTCAAGATTAACATTTTCCTCAATTAACTGACCTAAACGATTTACTGTTTCTTTTAATTCTTCCTGTTCTCCCGCAGGAATTAATCCTAAATGGCGATCAGGGATAACTATTTCTGTTCTTTTAGGTACATAACCCAACACAGGCACCTGACAATATTTTTCTATAGAAGAAATAAGCATGTTTTTATGCCTGGTACGAGCCACATGGTTTAAAATAACGCCACCAATTTTTATTCTGGGATCAAAGTTAACTACACCGTTTACTAAAGCAGCTACGCTACGGGTCATCCGCTGACAGTTAACCACAAGAATAACCGGAGCCTGAAGCATATATGCGATCTCCGCTGTACTTCCACTTCCTTCTACATCTAAACCGTCAAATAAACCCATGGCTCCTTCAACAATACTGATATCCGCTTCCAGCGAATTTTGAACAAAAGAATTGATTAACCCTTCTTTTGTCATCATAAAAGCATCTAAATTCCGGCACTCTTTTCCAGCCGCATAGGAAAGCCAACTAGGATCAATATAATCCGGCCCTTTCTTGAAAGGTTGAACATGAATACCCCTTTGTCTTAAAGCTTGCAAAAGGCCTAGAGTAAAGGTAGTTTTGCCTGAACGTCCTTGACAGGCACCGATAACGATCCGAGGAATAATCTTCACATAAAGCCCTCCAAATTCAGTATGTGAAAACAAATACGCTTGTCCGTTTCAACTTAACTATATCAGAAAAATACTTGAAAGTTAATAATTTGATTTTATTAGAAGTATTTTATTGAAAATAAAACAAGTGAGTATGAAAGCGGATGCTTTCTTACTCACTTGCTTAAATCTTATTCTTATTATGTGTTGCTTTCATTATATGTTTGCTTTCGTTAAACCAAAACGTTAAGCAACAACAATATTCACCAGTTTGTTTGGTATGACAATTTCTTTTTTTACTTCTTTTCCATTTATATACTCAATTATCTTAGGCTGATTTTTAGCTACCCTTAATACAGAGTCTTTATCCAGGTTATTAGGAACGGTAATTTTATCCCGTACCTTACCGTTAACTTGCACAACAATAGTAACTTCATCAACCACTATAGCTTGAGGGTCATATTCCGGCCATTTTTGCAAATGTACGCTTTCCTCTTTACCTAGTATATGCCATAATTCTTCAGTAATATGAGGTGCAAAAGGAGCCAAAAGCAGAATCAGATTTTCAATGGCTTCTTTTACAACTAATAGGTTAGTATCCTGTTCCTTTTCTTTATGATTAGTTAATCCATTGACCAGTTCCATAATGGCGCTGATGGCTGTGTTAAAATTGAATCTTGTGCTAATATCTTCAGTTACCTTTTTAATTGTCTGGTGAGTTAAACGACGCAGGTCTTTAGCAGCACCTTCTAAATTGCCGATTTGCCCGTCTAACCCTTTAATCTCCTCGGCATAAGAAGCAACCAGCCGCCAAACCCTATTTAAAAATCGATAACAGCCTTCTACAGCCTGGTCATTCCACTCTAAATCCCTTTCCGGAGGAGCAGCAAAAAGAATAAACATGCGGGCTGTATCAGCACCGTATTTATTAATTATTTCTTCAGGACTAACTACATTTCCTTTGGATTTAGACATTTTACTGCCGTCTTTAAGGACCATACCTTGGGTCAAGAGATTTTTAAAAGGTTCATCGACACTTACTAAACCTAAATCTTTTAAAACTTTGGTAAAGAAACGAGCATACATTAAATGCAAAATGGCATGTTCTACCCCGCCAATATACTGGTCCACATTCATCCAGTAATCAACTTTCCCTTTATTAAAGGCTTCTTCCTTGTTTTTCGGATCACAGAACCTGAGAAAATACCAGCTGGAGCAAACAAAAGTATCCATAGTATCAGTTTCTCTTTTCGCCGGTTTCCCACAAATAGGACAGGTAGTATTCACAAATTCCGGTGAATATTTTAACGGTGATTCCCCGGTTGGTTTAAACTCTACTTCCTCCGGCAAATACACGGGCAGATCTTTTTCGGGTACAGGAACCGTGCCACAATCATCACAGTAAATAATAGGAATAGGTGCCCCCCAGTAACGTTGTCTGGAAATTAACCAGTCTCTTAATCGGTAATTTATTTGACTATGACCACAGTCATTTTCCTCTAAATAATTGATAATTTTCTGCATACCTTCCCGATTAGGTGTCCCTGAAAAAGAACCGGAATTAACCATTATTCCATCACCGGTATAGGCCTCTTCCATTTCTTCTACTTTTAATTCAGGGCCTTCCGGCTGAATTACTATCTTAATATCTAACCCATATTTTTTGGCAAATTGGAAGTCCCGTTCATCATGAGCAGGTACGCCCATTACTGCCCCGGTTCCGTAGCCCAGTAAAACATAGTTACCTATTAGAATAGGTACTGCTTCCCCGTTTAAAGGATTGACAGCATGTGCTCCAATAAATAATCCTTCTTTTTCCAATTCAGTAGACGTTCTGTCCACTTCACTTAATTTTTGCACCTTTTTAACAAATTCATTTACTTTTTCTTCATACTCAGTGCCCTTCGTTAATTTTTCAACCAACGGGTGCTCCGGTGCCAAAACCATATAAGTAACCCCAAAGACAGTATCCGGTCTGGTAGTAAATACCTCCAAAGGGTCACCGGTTTCTTTAACAATGAACTTTATTCTGGCCCCTTCACTACGACCTATCCAGTTTTCTTGCATAATTTTCACTTTTTCCGGCCAGCCGGGTAATTGCTCCAAATCATCTAAAAGCCTGTCGGCATAATCAGTTATTTTGAAAAACCATTGTTCCAAAGCTCTCTTTTCTACTTCCGTATCACACCGTTCACAGGAACCTTCTACAACCTGTTCATTGGCCAACACAGTTTTACAGGAAGGACACCAGTTCACAGTAGCCTTCTTTTTATAGGCTAGCCCTTTATGGTAAAGTTGCAAAAATAACCATTGAGTCCATTTATAATAATCAGGATGACAGGAAGCTACTTCCCGGTCCCAATCATAACTAATTCCCATGGATTTTAATTGACGGCGCATGTTATTAATATTATCCCAGGTCCATTTTGCCGGGGGTACTTTGTTTTTAATTGCTGCATTTTCCGCGGGCAAACCAAAGGCATCCCAGCCCATAGGGTGCAAAACATTATAACCCTGCATGGTTTTAAATCTAGCCACCACATCACCTATAGAATAATTACGTACATGACCCATATGTAGTTTGCCGGAAGGATAAGGGAACATTTCCAGGCAGTAATATTTAGGTTTATTATCCTCTTCCTGTACCTTATAAAGTTTTTCTTTTTCCCATTCTCTCTGCCATTTATCTTCTATGGCCATAAAATTATAACGTTCATCCATTTTAAACTTTCCTCCTCTTGTTTCCTAAATAATATAATATGAAGGTTAGAAAAAAAAGTCCGATTTATCCAAATAAATCACGTATTTTGTCATTTAATTATAAACTTGTCCTAATTAAGTTGCAAGCTATAGATTATTTTATAAAGTTACCTGATATTTTTACCAAGAAAAACCGCCCCCATACATTGAAACGTCAGGGCGGTGTTTTTGATAACTTTTTTCGAACCTATTTTCATTTATTGAATATGAATTTTATGAATGTTATAATATTAACATATATATTAATGAGTTATTTTCCTGCTTAATACTTATACAATCAAAAAATGCATGCTGAATTCGTAATGAAGCGGGGGAACCACTTTTGGGGTGAATCTATTTATTATAGAAGGGGCGGCTACCCCTAACCCGACAGCTAACCTCGTAAGCATTTTAAGCCACAAAACGTTATGTTTAAATAACATAACAGTTTTATGGCTTATTTTGTGATTAAAATCTTTTTCTGCTTTTACGACTCAAATTTGGACCCCGACCCTGTAATGTGGACATTCTTCAGTTCTGTTACATAATCATCTACAACTTGAACTTGGATGGTTTCTTTTTCACTCATAAACCTAAAGACACCGTTGTTAAAATCGGTACCTATCTCTTTAAAGAAAATACCTTCATAAACAACGTCTTTGGTATGGTTGAAACTTAAACGATAAACTTCCCCTTCTTTAACTAAATAGGCACGTACTCCCTTTTCATAATAACCTTCTTCATCTTCTAAATGTCGGGCTACGGAAATAATATGGAGATCTATAAATGGAATTTCCCGCAATAAAACATTGATAACAGACCCTTTGGTAATTTCTTCCCAGCGACTTTGGGCGGTTTGACCTAATATAATTTGAGTAATATCTTTCTGCCGGGCAACCTCGGCAATAACCTTATATACAGGTCGTTTTTCTTTTTCTTTGATTATATATTCTTCTACACCAAGTTCTTTTGCAAGTTCTTGCCATCTCAAAATATAATCCATTTTCTCCGCATCCAGTTCTTCCAGGGACTGAGGAATGACAGTTAGTATATAAAGGGGGCAATCCAGCATCTTGGAAAGTCTACTTCCCCGACGAATTAACCGTTCTCCGTTTGGTCCATAATAAACACAGACAAGAATACTTTCATCCATGTGCGTTTTAAGACTTTTCATTGTTGACCTCCAAGCAAGTTAATTCTCAATATACTCAACAGCAAATTAAGTTCTCGGATTAATATATATTATAATATTCCGTGGAAATTTTCAATTCACCTATATAAACTTTATGAAAAATAAATTCTACTTGGGTTAAAAAGGAGGCTGCACTTTGACTTTACTGTATGTAATCATCTTGATCCCATTTTTGTACGCAACTTTAATTCCTCTATTTTATAAATATTTTCCGCGCATTCATACAGGTTGGTTTGTCCTACCCATACCTATTATGTTGTTTGTTTATCTTTTTAAACAAATTCCCCTGGTAGCCAAGGAAAGCCCCTTTATCCATTCAGTTTCTTGGATACCTTCCTTAGGAATAAATTACACAACTCATGTAGACGGACTTAGCTTATTGTTCGGGCTAATTATTACGGGTATTGGTGCTTTAGTTACTCTATACTCAACCTATTATTTAGCAAAAGAACGGGAAGCTTTAAACAATTTTTATGTATACTTGTTGCTATTTATGGGTGCCATGTTGGGCGCGGTCTTTTCTGATAACATACTAGTTCTGTATATGTTTTGGGAATTAACAAGTATCTCTTCCTTCTTATTAATAGCTTTTTGGTACCAAAGAAAAGGTTCCCGTTATGGTGCACAAAAAGCGTTACTGATTACCGTTTTTGGCGGATTCTCTATGTTTACGGGTTTTCTCATTTTAGCCAGTATTACAGATACATTCAGCATTAGTCAAATAATTTTACAAACCGATAAAATAACCGCCCATCCGCTTTTTATTCCCTCCATGATTTTAATCCTGTTGGGAGCCTTTACGAAATCTGCCCAGTTTCCTTTTCATATTTGGCTGCCCGATGCCATGGAGGCACCTACACCGGTCAGTGCGTATTTACACTCAGCCACTATGGTTAAAGCGGGAATTTACCTTATTGCCCGTTTTACACCTATTTTTGGCGGAAACATAGCCTGGTTTTGGTTAGTCTCCGGTATAGGATTGGTTACTTTATTCTGGGGCTCCCTTTCAGCTGTGAAACAAACGGATTTAAAAGCTATGCTGGCTTTTTCCACCGTTAGTCAACTAGGAATGATTGTCAGTCTATTGGGTTTAGGTTCAGTAGCCTTGTATTACGGTCCCGGTGAAGTAGCTTTACTATATCTGACGGCTATTCTTGCCGCTGTCTTTCATCTTATTAACCACTCAACTTTTAAAGGCTGTTTATTTATGGTAGTAGGCATTATTGACCACGAAACCGGAACCCGGGATATTCGCAGATTGGGAGGACTTATGAGTATAATGCCTGTTACCTTTACATTAGCTGTCATCGGCAGTTTTTCTATGGCCGGACTCCCTCCATTTAACGGTTTTCTTAGTAAAGAAATGTTTTTTACGGCTTTACTTAATGTATACCAATTGGATGTTTTCCATATGGAAACATGGGGGATATTATTACCTATTGTAGCCTGGACGGCAAGTATATTTACTTTCATCTACTGTATGATTTTTGTTTTTAAAACTTTTACAGGTAAACATAATCCCCACAAATTGGAAAAGAAGACTCACGAAGCACCTTGGGGAATGTTATTCCCACCTCTGGTCCTGGCCTTTTTGGTAATCCTATTTTTCTTTTTCCCTAATGTTTTGGCCCATTACCTACTTATCCCGGCCGTATCGTCAGTCCTGCCAGGATTTTTGGAAACCGGTAGTATTGAGCCCATTAAAGCCTGGCACGGTTGGACACCTGAACTATTCATGACCATGGGGATCGTTATTCTAGGTTCCTTCTTATATGTTTTCTTTCCTAAATGGTCAAAAATTTACGGAAGGCTACCTAGATGGTTAGCTTTAAATTATGTGTATGACCAACTGTTAATAACAATAGAAAGAATTTCCAAACGAATAACCGGAAAGTATATGACAGGATTTCTCCGTGATTATCTCCTTTATATATTTATCTTCTTTATTATGGTTTTAAGTGGAACAATGTTAATTTTAAATAGCTTTGCTTTCAACCCTACTGCCAATAGTCCCATAAACGTATATGAACTAATACTGGCTATTGCTTTGGTTGCCACTGCTTTATTGGTATTATTGGCCAAGAAAAGATTGGTAGCATTTATCGGTCTTGGAGTGATGGGTTATCTTGTGGCAATGTTTTTTGTTATTTTCAGAGCACCGGACCTGGCTTTAACTCAATTAGTAGTGGAAACGGTAACTACAGCCTTGTTTTTATTATGTTTTTATTTTTTGCCTGAATTGAAAAAAGAAGATGAGCGAGTAGGTTTCCAGAGAACCAAAATGGCCGTCTCCCTTGGGGTAGGAATAATGGTAGCAATAATGGCTTTATCCGCTCAAGGAAATCGTATCTTTAAACCTATCTCTTGGTTTTACGAAAATGCCTATGAATTAGCAGGAGCAAAAAACATTGTAAATGCGATTCTGGTTGATTTTCGTGGATTCGATACCATGCTGGAAATTCTAGTTTTTTGTATTGGGGGAATAGGTGTCTATACATTGATAAAATTACGCTTAACAGGGAGGAATAGAGATGAAACCAAATGATGTAATATTACAAACGGTAACCAAAGTTGCTGTTTTCATCATCTTAGCCTTTGCCATTCATCTTTTTATAGCAGGACATCACAATCCGGGAGGAGGTTTTGTCGGTGGGTTGATGGTTACATCTGCCCTTACCCTTTTACTTTTAGCCTTTGATGTTAAAACATTACAGGAAGGCATTCCCGTGAATTTTGAAGTTTTGGCTGCAATAGGTGTTCTTCTTGCAGTATGTACCGGATTCAGTTCTGTTATCTTTGGTCAACCTTTTTTAAATCAAACCATTATTCACATTCATCTCCCTGTTTTTGGAGAAGTTGAGTTGGCAAAAGCAGTTATTTTTGATACAGGAGTGGCTTTGGCAGTATTAGGAACTGCTCTTTCGATAATAAATACAATAAGTGAGGATTTAAGTAAATGGAAACATTAATGGCAATAATCATTGGAATACTGTTTACAATCGGTGTATATCTCGTTCTAAGTAAAAGCCTATTAAGAATAATCCTGGGGATATCCGTTATCGCACACGGTACTAACCTGTTGATTCTTACTATGGGCGGGTTAAAAACAGGGGGTCCCCCTTTATTAGAAGGGATATCTCTATCTTTTACAGATCCACTGCCACAAGCACTTATTTTAACCGCAATTGTAATAAACTTTGCCTTAACAGCTTTTTTACTGGTACTTGCTTACCGTTCCTATGCAGTACTGGGAACAGAAAATACGGAAAAATTAAGGGGTATCAATGATGAATAATTATGTTATTTTACCATTACTCATACCATTACTTTCCGGACTTTTGATGGCAGTTTTTAGAAAAAATATACGAATGCAAAGATGGCTCAGCATTCTTTCTAGTTTATTGACTTTTTCCGTTTCTTATAATCTTTTAAGACAAGTGGAAACTCAAGGAATCCAAATTTTGGAAATGGGTGGTTGGGCAGCCCCTTTTGGTATCGTTCTGGTTATAGATATGTTGTCCGCCCTTTTACTTATAACTACCAGCATTATAAGTTTTGCTTGTATATTATATGCTTTTAAATCTATTGGCGAAGAGCGAGAAAAATTTTATTTTTATCCCTTAGTTCAATTTTTAATTACAGGTATCAACGGGTCATTTATTACTGGCGATTTGTTTA